>JAEEGK010021881.1_pt1 | contig 13477 bp, 15 predicted proteins | sample 8958771 | NCBI WGS metagenome assembly JAEEGK01 (sample SAMN16246547, study PRJNA631951) | gut metagenome | biome: gut microbiome; feature: rumen; material: SC-attached | host: Bos | place: Iran: Karaj | collected 2018-10 | reverse complement strand
CGAACTGTCCCGTGAGAATGAGATCGTCTGCCAGAATGTCGAGTACATCCATAGACAGGGTGTCGGCTATGAGCTGGAGAATGCCAAGCGGCAGCAGGCCTATTCCGATGCCAAGGTGAAGATGGAGGGTATCGTCAGCCGCGTGGCTCATCTGGTGGGCATGGCGCAGTGCTATTATTGAAAAAGTAGATTGTTATATGATATCAGGATTGTTTTTGGATGCCATGGACATCCTTCTGACGATGGGACTGCCTTCCATAGACGAGAGTCTTGACAAATTGCTCGTTGCTATGGAGGCTTTCCCAAAGTCTGCCATTCTCGGTGACACGGTGGCTTATGCCCGTGTCATCGGCCTGTGCCTGGCCTTGTGTGTCGGCTCCTATGAGTGCTGGATGATGATGCTTGGCAGACGTGCCATGGACGTGATGAAGCTGGCTCGTATCATCGCCCTGTCGATGTGTATCACTTCCAGCTCGTGGATATGCAATGAGCTTTCCATTCCCGGGAAGTCCCTTGAAGCGACCACGAAGGCCATGGCCAATGCGAAGAACAAGGAGGTGGCCGCTCTGGAGCGTAAGGTGGCTGAGAAGCAGGCAAAGTACCTGGACAGGCTTCGCGAGGTGCAGGACAGTATTGAGACGGCCAAGCAGATTCAGGCTATCGGCGAGGATGCCCACTGGTGGGACAAGCTCATCTACAGCATGGAGAACCTCGGCTCTACGATCAACAACTATGCGCAGCGTGCTGCCGTTGCCGCAGAGACGAAGGTGTCGGAGTGGATCAATGATGTCATCCGTTTCGTGGGTGAGCTGATCTTCCAGATGAGCTACTACGGCATGCTGGTGGCTCAGAGGATCTTCCTGACCATCATGGCCATGTTCGCTCCGATCATGTTTGCCATCTCGATAGTGCCGCCCTGGAGCAGCGCATGGTCGCAATGGATATCAAAGTACCTCTCACTGTCACTATGGGGCTTCGTGGTCTATATGTGCCTCTATTATATCGATTTCATCCTGCTGTATAACCTGCAGGAAGACCTGATTGCCTATGACCACCTGCTGAAGGGCAGTGTCAGCTCTTGGGGACAGATAGGCGCACTCGGTCTTCAGGGCATCGGTTCGAACTGTATGTACGCCATGGGCATGCTCGTGGGTGCCTATGTCATCCGCTTCGTGCCTGAAGTGGCATCTTGGCTGATACCCGGTGGTGTAAGTAGTAGTGCTGCAAGTGTGGCTGGTGCTGTGGCTACAGGTACAGTCATCGGTGCTGCCGGTGGTGCTGTGTCTGCCGGTACGATGGCGACCACTGGAACGGCGCGTATGGTAACAAAGTAAACAAATTCATCTATAATTATGCTGATACAAAGTTTAGAGCAAAAGACAAGGCTGGCACTGATGACGGTGCTGGCAACGGTGGCCGGATGTACGGTGATATGCGGCATATGCATCTTCTTCTGTGCCAAGCTGGTGACGGAGGAACGTCAGCAGATATACGTCCTTGACGGTGACATCCCTTTCCTGGCAGAGCGCAGCCTGCAGGAGGCGAACTTCGTCATGGAGGCCAAGGCGCATATCCAGCTCTTCCACCAGTATTTCTTCAACCTGCCGCCTGACAATGACTATATCAAGTGGACACTGGGCAAGGCGATGTACATGGCTGACGGTACGGCCATGAAGCAGAAGCAGGCCATGGACGAGAACGGCTTCTATTCGGATATCATATCGTCCTCTGCCGTGTGTACGATCATCTGTGACTCCATCAACCTCGATGAGCATGAGCGGAAGTTTACCTATTACGGCACTCAGCTGATCAAACGCCGCTCCCGTGACATGAAGCGTTCCATCATCACCGTCGGGGAACTGGAGAACGTCCCCCGTACGGAGAACAACCCGCACGGCCTGCTGATCGTCAACTGGCGTACGCTGGAGAATAAGGATCTTGACTATTAGGGTATGTGGTTCTTCAGAAGAAAGGAAAAAGGTGAGCCAAGGCACAGCCGTCTGTTCAGGCTGATGCTCTGGTCACTCTTCAAGAAGGCAAGGCTTCGTGAACGGACGGAGAGGGCTAACAGCTGGGCTGAGTCTCATAAGCGCCAGACGGCTATGATGACTGTAGGCACGCTGTTCCTGCTGCTGGTATGCGGTACGGCGATGACCTTCTTCGGCAGTGAGGAGGATGAGGAGAACATCCTCAGTGACATCACGCCTGTCAATCCGATGTTCCAGGGACTCCAGCGCATTCAGGATGCCAAGGCTTATCAGACGGCATGGCTTGACAGGATGGCTCTGGACGGCCAGAGGCTCAAACGTCAGCTGGACTCTCTCATCAGGATTCCCGACAAGTCTCATGATGACTCTCTCCAGATTCTCATCAAGCACAGACAGCTGGAGATAATAGTGGATAATTTAGACAACAGATAAGCATGAAAAAGGTTAATTTTAAACAGCCGAAGTATATCCTGCCGCTGGTCATCTTCCTGCCTCTGGCATTCCTCGGATATACGATCACCAATTTCTTCGGAGAGGAGGATGACAGCAAGAAGGGTGTTGTGACTGACAACATCAACATGACGCTTCCTGATGCCAAGAACGGGGAAATGACGGATAAGATGACGGAGATGACTAAGCGTTTCAGTGAGGACGGTGCCTATACGGCCATCGGTGCCCTCGGCAACGAGAAGGAAGAGCTTGACAGCACGCAGGCAGGCTATAAGGAGCATGAGCTGAACAGCATCGACGCGGAGAATGCCAAGCGTGAGGCCAAGCAGAAGGAACTGGAGGATCTGGAGCGTAGCCTGGCTGAGTCCCGTAAGCATATCAATGCGTATGCCTATGAGGGAAACTCTTCTGGGGGTGGCCGTGGCGGTCGTGGCGGTTATGGCGGTCGTGGCAGCTCCCGGCAGGATGAACTGGATGACTATGCCCGTGACCTGGAGTATATCCAGCAGCGCAGCAAGGAACGGCAGAAGGTGTTGGAGCAGGCTTTCGGCGGTGGCAGTTCTGCTGGGGGTATGGCTGCAGGTGATGGCTCAGGAAGTGGCGGTGACGGTTCTGGCGGTGGCGCCGGTAACAGGAAAGCCGTTGAGAAGCCGAAGCCTGAACTGGTGCAGAAGGTGTCTGAGCAGAATGCCGACAAGTTCAATACCATCGGTGAGCAGGCTCAGGTCGATGAGCCGCTGATCAAGGCGATGATTGACAAGACCACCAAGGCGCATGAGGGAACACGCCTGCGCTTCAAGCTCCTCGATGATGTGGTCATCAAGGATGTGAAGCTGAAGAAGGGGACGTATCTCTACGGAATCGTGACAGGCTTCGGACAGCAGCGCGTGAGGGCTGCCATCACCAGCATCCTCGTGAAGGACAAGTTCATAAAGGTGGCTTTGTCTGTCTATGACAACGACGGCATGGAGGGCTTCTATGTCCCTGAGTCGGCTTTCCGTGACATGATGAAGGATGCCGGGGCTCAGGCCATGCAGAGCAATATATCATTGAATGGCAACAGCGGCAGTCAGATAAGCGGGGAGGCCTTGGCTCTTCAGGCGCTCCAGAACATGTACCAGTCGGCTTCAAGTGCCATCTCTGGGAATATCCGTAAGAACAGGGCGAAGATCAAGTATAACACGATCGTCTATCTGATCAATACGGATGCACAGTCCAGTCGATGAATCAATTAAATCAAGATAAATATGAAAGCAGTAACAACACTTGTGGCGCTTTGCGCCTTATGCCTGCCTGCCACAGCGCAGGTCAGCGGCAACAGCTCCAACCCGGACTCGGTGAAGGTGAGGTATATCTGGAGCCATCTTGACGGTGATGACTTCACCAGTAATCACTCCAAGCATATCATCCTGGTCAATGAGGAGGTGACGACGCATATTGTCATGCCTGAGAACATCAAGCTCGTGGATATCTCTACGGACAAGCTGGTGGGCAACCAGTGTGCCGACAATATCGTCCGTATCAAGCCGTCCGCACGTATGCGTAACAATGAGATGGTGGGCACGATCACCGTCATCGGTGAGCGTCATATGGCTCAGTATAACGTGGTATATACCACAGGCCCTGTCAAGGCTTGCTCGGTCTATAACATCTCCGTCGATGAGATGAAGCAGTATAAGAACCCTGATGTGCTGATGCCCGAGCGTTCGATGGCTGACTATGCCTATGCCATCTTCTGCAGCAGGAGGAACTTCTATAACATCCATTCTTCCAAATACGGCATCAAGGCTGTGGTGAACAACATCTATACGGTGGGTGACTATTTCTTCATTGATTTCTCGCTCTACAACAAGACGAAGATCAAATATGATATCGCCGAGCTGCGTATCAAGCTGACGGACAAGAAAGAGACGAAGGCCACGAACTCACAGACCATTGAGCTTTCGCCAGTCTATTCCCTCAACAATGCCAAGAGCTTCAAGAAGGCGTACCGTAACGTCATCGTGGTCAACAAGCTGACGTTCCCGAACGAGAAGGTCCTGCGTCTGGAGATATCAGAGAACCAGATCTCCGGCCGTGTGGTCTATATCCCCATCGAGTATGAGGATATCCTCAATGCTGACAGCTTCGACGAGAACCTGCTGAAACATATGCCTTATAACATCCGGAAGTAATATGAAGAAGGTTGGTTTGGTTTTAGTGTCGCTGTTATGCGTGACGACGGCTTTTGCAGGTCAGGGGGATGGCTTCCTGACCCTGAACGGTGGCTTTCTCTTCAACAGTACGCTTGATGCCACGATAGGCTATGAGCGTGAGCTGTCCTATACGGATGCGCTGGAGTTCTATGGAGAGGTGGGTGACCGCTGGGAGGAGGATCCTGTATGCGGCAAGGTGTGCCGTGAGTCGTTCTTCAAGAACTATTACTGGGATGGTGGCGTAGCCTACAAGAAATGCCTGAAGCGTATGAAGAATTCCACTTTCAGGCTACGCCTCGGCCCTCAGATGGGTGCTGTCAGGGGCAGCTTCTTCATGGCTGTGGAATGTGGACTGGAGTATAATCTGGTGTTCCCTAACCGTGTGCAGCTGTCCATAACTCAGATGAATCAGGTAAGCTTCCTGCATGGGGATTCCTTCAGGAACGGCCTGCTTGTCGGTCTTAAAATACCTTTTTGATGATGAAGATGAATGTTGTTTATTCGGCCATGATGGCTGTGTGCCTGATGGCCTTGGTTTCCTGTGAGGAGCATACGGATATCTATGACAACCGTGTGTCGGTGGGGAACATCCTCCTCTCTGACAATACGCTGATATCGCCCTACGGCTATGACAAGGACTGCCATCAGGCTGTCGGTGTGGTGTTCTATACCAGCAGGGACACGGCTCTGGTGGTTGGTCTTCGTGAACTGGGTGAATACGAATATACGGACTCGATGGCTACTGTGTCTGGCGTGAAGAATGATGCCTATTCCATGTGCGGTGCAGAGAACACGGCTGCCATCATGGCCAGCGAGGATCTGTATAGTCCGGCTGTCGAGGCGGTGATGATGTATGACTCCCCTGTATCTGGGTGGGCTTTGCCGTCGGCGGGTGAGCTTCGTGCTCTGTCTGCCAGCCTCCCAGTGGTACGGCATGCGATGGAGGTTGTCGGCGGTGATCCTTTCTCGGACGGACAGTATCTCAGCTCCTCTCAGGACGGTGCTACCTCGGAGAGTTCCCAGATGTATTATTACAGTGTGAGCCTTCGTAACGGGTTCCTGACTTCTACCTTGAAGCAGACACCCGGCAGGGTTCGTCCTGTGCTTAGAATCAGATAATTTTTTTCTTTCATACGATAGTGGGTGTGCGTCCTTCTCTCAGGCGCATGCCCTTTTTAAAGTCAAGCCATGCCTGTAGAAGAGACTAAAGAGCAGCTTCAGATTTACGGAATGTTCCGTAGCTGCATATACATTTTCCTCATTGTCGAGCTGGTCATGAACCTGCCTATCACCTCCGACAGTCGTGTGACGGGTTTCGTTCTGGCCCTGATAGCACGGTTCCAGGTGTTCAACAGTGTGTTGTCCTGTAAGGTCATTGAACTGATATGCATCTTCGTGACGTGTGTCGGCACAAAGGCCAAGAAGAGCCTGAAGTTCAACCTGAAGACGATGGTGCTGTACCCGATCATCGCAGGTTTCACGTTCATCATCCTGTGTATCGTCGTTCAGCAGGGTACATGGGGTGGCATCCTCTATGGACTGCCTACCAACAGGGTGCTGTACGCCCTTATGTCCATCATCGGTACGATGCTCGTCCATCAGGGCGGTGACGCTATCGCACGTTACTATAACTACAAGGTGGGTGAGGACAGGTTCAACTTCGAGAACGAGTCCTTCGAGCAGTCGGAGGAAAAGAGCGAGACGGAGTATTCGGTGAACATCCCGATGGTGTATTACTTCAACAAGCGGATGCATAAGGGCTGGATCAACATCATCAACCCGTTCCGTGGGACGATCGTGCTGGGTACGCCTGGCTCTGGTAAGTCCTTCGGCATCATCGACCCGTTCATCCGTCAGCATGCGGCGAAGGGCTTTGCGATGATGGTCTATGACTATAAGTTCCCGACGCTGGGCAAGAATCTCTTCTATCAGTACTGCAAGAACAAGAAATACGGCCACCTGCCTGAGAACTGCGGCTTCCGTATCGTGAACTTTACGGATGTGGAGTATTCCAACCGTATCAACCCGATCCAGCGGAAATATATCCCTGACCTTGCGGCTGCATCGGAAACGGCTGCCACGCTGCTGGAGTCCCTGAACAAGGGCGGTGACAAGAAAGGTGGTTCAGAGGCTTTCTTCCAGAACTCGGCTGAGAACTTCCTGGCCTCCATCATCTATTTCTTCGTGACCTTCCATCCGACGGGCTTCAAGGACGGCAGGAAACTGACCCGTTACATCCTCTGGGAGAACAAGAAGCTGAAGCTGGTAATCAGGAACTGGAATGACTATCAGGCTATCGATGGGGCAGGGAACGTCATCCTTGACTTCGTGGACTACTCCAGCAGGAACGTATCGACGGATAGCGATGGTATGTTCGTGGAGCTGAACGGCTTCAGCTATACGGATATCCACGGCAACTATATCTTTATCAAGAAGGCCTGGTATGAGGATGATGAAGGGAACGTCGTGGAGCCGGACACCATCACGGGTGAGTTCTCGGACATGCCTCATGTGCTGTCGTTCCTCGGCCAGCCGTATGCGGATGTGTTCGACATCCTGATGCAGGATGAGAAGATCATGTCGCTGATGGCTCCCTTCCAGTCGGCATGGCAGAACGGGGCTATGGATCAGTTGGAAGGTATGGTGGGTACGCTCCGTGTGAATGCCGCGCGTCTGGTGTCGCCGGAGGCCTATTGGGTGTTCACTGGTGATGACTTCGACCTGAAGATTTCTGACCCGAAGCATCCTTCTTATCTGGTCATTGCCAATGACCCTGAGAAGGAACAGGTCATCGGTTCTCTGAATGCTCTGGTTCTGAACCGTCTGGTGACTCGTGTGAACAGCAAGGGGAACCTCCCTGTTTCCATCATCGTGGATGAGCTGCCCACGCTGTATTTCTATAAGATTGACCGTCTGATCGGTACGGCTCGTTCGAACAAGGTGGCCGTGACGCTCGGCTTTCAGGAGCTTCCTCAGCTGGAGGCAGACTACGGCAAGAATGGTATGCAGAAGATTCTGACCACCTGCGGTAACATCTTCATGGGTGCTGCCCGTAACAAGGAGACGCTGGAATGGGCACAGAACGATGTGTTCGGCAAGGCCAAGCAGACCTCGAAGTCTGTCACCATCAATGACCAAAAGGTGTCCACGTCGATATCGGAGAAGATGGACTACCTCGTTCCAGCGGCTAAGATTGCGGACATGGCCACTGGCTGGCTGGCAGGGCAGGCTGCCCGTGACTTCACGCCGACGGATATGAGCACCCTCAACGGCATCAATATCGAGGAGTCGGATGAGTTCAAGACAACCAAGTATTTCTGCAAGACTAATTTCGACATGGAGAAAATCAAGCAGGAGGAATCCTATTATGTTGACCTGCCGAAGATATATGCCTTTTCCTCTGAACGTGAGAAGGAGGTGATGCTGAACCGTAACTTCAAGCGCGTCAACGACGAGGTGAAGGCCATGATCAATGAACTGTTAGGAAAGGCACCAGAGGAATGACAAATAATTATCTACATCCAGCTCACCATTGGGGTGAGCTTTTTTCTTCATTTGATGTGACATATTTGTGTCGTGGAGGTAAAAACCTGTCTCAATTATATAAATTCTTATATATTTTCTTGGTTTTCAAGAAATAATTGTTACTTTTGCATCAAAATTGATAAATTATGGATGAGCTTATCAAGAATGTAGATGTCAAGGAGATGGGACGGCGCTTCAAGCTGGTTCGCCAGCGTCTCGGCCTGACACAGACGGAGGTGGCCAACGAGCTGGACACAACGCAGCTGATGATCCACAGGATCGAGAAGGGTGACAACATACTTTCTCCGTTGTTCTTAGCCACGATATTGTTCTATTCCCGTTCTGTCTCTCTGGAGGGGCTTCTGGGTAAGAACTTCGATATCGAGGATGAGTCGCTTTTCAGCAAGGACTATGCTGTCGCTACCATTGTCAAGGCAAAGCTGAATGCCATCAGTGAGGAATACCTCGGAAAGCTGAAGGAGGCTGAGAACGGCTTCAAGGAGCAGATGGATGCTGCCATTGATCTTCTGTAATCATGCTACAGCCAGTTCTGCCGATAGTCAGTGAATCCATGGCTGAGTCTTTGAAAAGGCTGGGATTCTCTGATGCAACACCTTTCTGTTATAAAGAGGGTGTGCTGGCAGAGTATCAGGAGGATTCAGTTCCTGCTCCCTCGCTTCAGGAAGTGCAGGCATGGATAGGCAGACGCAAGAGGCTGGACGTTCTTGTTTATCGTGAGGTATTCTTCAATCAGGTCGGAAAGTTCTATGCCGTCATCATCAACCGAAAGGACGGGATGATGCGTGAGACGGCCAAGTGTCCGACATACAATCAGGCGCTTGAAACTGGCCTGAGAGTCGCTATTAACTTTTTGGGAAAGAAAAAGAGAAGACGCAGGAAGGGATGACGGATTGCCTTGGACTGGGTAGCCTGAGCGGAAGCAGCCTGAAGGTGATAGCCATCGTTTCCATGACCATTGACCATCTGGGCTTGTATATGCTTGGCGGTGAGGATGCCGCCAGCAGTTCCGTGACCTATCATCTGATGAGGATGGCAGGCCGTCTGGCTTTTCCCATCTTCGCCTTCCTCCTGGTCGAGGGGTATGTCCATACCCGTGACATCCGCAAGTACATGATGAACCTCTTCATGGCCGCCGTCATATCTGATATTCCGTGGATGCTGCTCGGAGGCTTTGACAGCCATAACGTGATGTTTACGCTGCTGATGGGGCTGATGGCGGTGTCTTTCATTGACAGGTTCTGGCAGAAGAAATTCCTGACTCTGTCCGTCATTGCTATGGTTGGTGCCTTGGCGGAATGGCTACAGACGGACTATTCCTGGCGGGGCATCTTCCTGATATGCGTCTTGTTCATGTTCAGGGACAAACCTATGCTGGCCTTTATGTTCGGCCTGCCGCTGATGATGGTCTATGGTCTGACCGGGTGTGCCGCTGGGCTGTTGATGCCTATGCTGTATTCAGGACAGCGGGGCTTTGCCTCTGGATGGGTGGCGAAGTATTTCTTCTATGCCTTCTATCCGCTGCACCTGATGGTTATCTGGCTCCTTTTATAGTGTCTTGGCTATCTGATGTACCTTGACGATATAGTCGGGATCCTCCGCATAGCCGATCCTCTTCAGGAACAGCAGGTAGTCGCCTCCCTTATACTTGTACTGTACATAGTCCTTGTAGGCTTTCACACTCTCTTCCCATCGGTCGAACTCATAGTAGCTGCCGTCGGATGGCCGTCTAAGCCCGAAGAGGTTGTTGCACTCCAGGCAGACGCGTGAGGTGAAGTAGCCGGTCTCGAGCAGTGCCTGGGCTACGACATATCTCTGGTTGGTGATGCCGCATCTGTCCATCTCGTCTACAAGGTTACGGATGTTCAGTTCCTGCTGGGGCTTGATGCCGTCCCTGACATAGGCTATCCTGTCCTGGAGTCTCCTGATATAGTCATTCAGGAAGCTGATGAACGGCTTCGGATCAACGCTCTTGCCGTTCCTGCGCAGTCTGATATGCAGATGGGGGCCTGTGGACTTGCCCGTGTTTCCTGATATGGCCACCACACTTCCTGCAGGGATGATCTCGCCTTCCTCTACGATGATGGCACTCAGATGACCATAGAGGCATTCCATGATGCCGTGGTCGAGGATGACATAGTTCCCGTAGCCCTTGTTCCCACGGTGTACCTCCTTCACGGTGGCCGGAAGCATGGAATAGACATAGTCATAGCGGCATTTCAGATCTATGCCGTCATGAAACCTGGTACATTTGAAGACTGGATCCGTCCTGTAGCCGTACTGGGAGCTGAACTTCAGAAAGTCGAGCGGCAGGCAGACATTGAGCCTGTCGTGCAACAGGCCTGCCATGATGCTGTCTTTGACAGTGACGAAGACGGGCACGTCCTTCTCGATGCTTACCTTCAGTCCAGTGGTAGGTGAGAACAGCCCGTCATCTGACGTTTCCGTGTCTTCCTCAACCTTGACAGGTATCTCTTCCTGTGCCGATGAGTGCGAAAGATGCGCTGTATCGGCTGAAATGGTGTAAAACTGTGCCATAACTGGCAAAAATGATAATTTTAATGTTAAAAATGCAAGAAAAACGCTTCTTTTATTCATTCTTTGATATATATTTAGTAATTTTGCCGCAAAATTACAAAAAATATATAAGTATTGTAATATTATGATAGGAGAATCTAAGTTTTTAGAGGAAGAAATTCCCTATGAGAAGCTGGAGAAGATCGGAATAACCCGGAAGGGAGTCCTGTCCATGCCGAAGGAAATCATCGGGCCTCTGGTCAACGGTCAGGTGACACCGCTCATCATGACACGCTACAAGGCCGACAACGGCAAGGTCATCGAGATGCCCATGAAGCTCCAGCTTGAAAGAGGGGAGAAGGGTGACGTGCGCCTGATGACCTATCAGGTTCGCAAGGACATCGAGCGTGAGAATCCCAGACTCTCTGACAAGGAGCTGGAGCAGGTGAAGAACGGCAAGGCCGTCAGGAAGGAGGTCAACGAGGATGGCGTGCGCAAGCAGAAGTACATCCAGCTTGACCAGGAGACCAAGTCGCTGATCCTGAAGGATGCTGCCGCCGTCAGGATTACCGAGAAGCTCCGTGAGATGGAGAAGATCAAGGACATCGGCCTTGGCGAGAACCAGAAGCAGGCCGCCATCGAAGGAAAACCGATTGAGCTGACTGTCGGTGACCAGAAGGTGACGGTGGGTGTTGACCTCCGTGAGCCGCAGGGCTTCAAGGTGGTCAACGGTGACATGCAGGAATGGGAACGCCAGATGAAGATCCGCTATGACAACGAGCATGAGGGCTTCATGGGCTATGTCCAGACCGACGAGAACCGCTGGGAGTACCAGAAGGTGGTTGACCGCCTGTCATCGAAGGAAGAGACTTCTGTCTCTCAGAAGAAGGAAGAGAAGAAGAGCTCCGGCCTGAAGCTTTAAGACAACAGGCAAGCCCATTTCAATATAATCTGGAAAATTATATCAATCGAATCAAGTGCCGAAAATGGGTGTCTTTAATTTGAACCGTGCCGCAGCATTCGTAGGCTGACAAGTCACGGAACCTTTAATTTGTTTCCCCTTTTGCCTTTCTGGCGATTGGTCATGGCGCATACAGTTGGGTGTCATGACAATTGACGGTACGTCATTAATTCTTTAAAATTATGGCTAACAAAAAGAAACAGGAAGAGGTGAAGCAGGAATCAACCCCTCAGAAACAGCAGGAAGCTGTTTCTGACAAAAAGACTGCTACGAAGAAAAAGAGTGAGTCCGTCAAGGACGGGAAGACCGAGACCAAGAAGTCGGAGAAGTCTGCAGACAAGGAGCAACAGGCAGAGAAGACTCCCCGCGAGCCGCAGCTGGTGACGGTCAACGGCGAGAAGGTGACGCATGCCCATGCCTTCCAGTCTAACAAGAGCGAGGACACGTGGTACTTCACGGCTAAGATTGACGGCAAGCAGCTCCGTCCGATGAAGATGCATGCCGAGGATGTGGCTGCCTACCAGAAGAAGGAGTCATCCGTCGAGCAGCTGATGAAGACCTACTACCCGTCGAAGATGGAGCCGAAGGTAGGCAAGGAGCAGTACCTGGCAGACAACAAGCTTTCGGACGGTCGTGTCATTGACAAGATGAACGTCTACAAGGAGAAGGACGAGACGAAGCAGGATTCAGGTAAGTACAAGCTGTATGCCGTCGTGGGTGACCAGAAGATGTCAACGACACTGTCGTTCAAGGATCTGAACGCATTCTTCGACCGTGTGACGACTCCTGCCCAGCTGGTGGAGAAGAACTTCGGGGAGAAGCTGCATCTGGCTTCTGCCTATGCCAAGTACCAGCTCCCGGAGGGTGCCAAGCCCGAGAACATCCGTATCGCCAAGGACAAGCAGACGGACAAGTGGACGATCTCCGCTGACCTCGGACCGAAGGGCAAGACGGAGAAGAAACCGCTGTCCTATGATGACGGCTATTCGTTCTTCACGGCCAAGACCGCTACCCGAGAGCAGCTGGCAGGCAAGTACCTGGCTAATGACATCAAGTCGCTGATGGCTCCCAAGCAGGAGAAGGCCGTGAGCATGAAGGTTTAATTCACTGCTGGCTGCCGGACATGGCTCTGGCAGCCGGCTATATCATTATCAACATATCAGAAATTATTATGGCAAAGAGAACTTATGAGGAGCTGGTGCAGCTCAGACAGGATGGTAGGATCGGCTGGAAGCAGTTCGTGCTGGAAGGTGATGATGCAGAGGACTACAAGCAGTGGTGTGAAGATCATGGCATGGAGCCGACAGATGACAATGCAGAGCTGTATGTGGAGATGACCGATGAACGGATGTTCGAGAACCAGGAAGAGCTGTAGTCATGTATAAGAAGAAAAATAACGGCTCTGGCGGTGGTGGGCAGTCGATGGCTGACAAGGCCATCGAGAAGTTCACGGAGATGATGATCGACCGCATGGAGCGTATGAAGGCTGGGGACTGGAAGAAGGGCTGGATTGACGGCTCGGCTGTCTATGGCATGCCGCAGAACATCACAGGACGTAACTATTCAGGCTCCAACTCCTTCTTCCTGCAGATGGACTCGGCCATGCACGGCTACAGGACTCCAGTGTATATGACGTTCCTCCAGATACAGAAGGAGAATGCCCGCATCAACAAGGGTGCCGAGGCGATGCCCGTCATCTACTGGGACGTGTCCATCAAGGATGCCAACGGAAAACGTGTTGACCGTGATGACTACCGCCATATGTCCAGGGAGGAGCAGGACAGGTGTACCGTCACTCCCTTCATGAAGGCCTACCATGTCTT
>JAEEGK010021880.1_pt1 | contig 13477 bp, 10 predicted proteins | sample 8958771 | NCBI WGS metagenome assembly JAEEGK01 (sample SAMN16246547, study PRJNA631951) | gut metagenome | biome: gut microbiome; feature: rumen; material: SC-attached | host: Bos | place: Iran: Karaj | collected 2018-10 | reverse complement strand
ACCAATGCGGAAGTGATAGACATCAAGTACACCCGCAACACGGTGCAAGAGACCTACGATTTGATTCTGAGTGACTTGCAGGCTGCCGAGGAAGCTTTCGGAAAGGTAAAGGCAGAGAAGAAATCTATCTATCGGGCAGACCTGACAGCGGTCTATCTGCTGCTGAGCCGTGTGCATTTGTACATGCAAAACTGGCAGAAGGCTGCCGAATATGCCCAGAAGGTTATCAGCAGACACTCGCGCTTGGTGGATTTGAACACAAATACCGACAAATTTATGCTCAAAAGCAATGCCGAGAACATTTTCTCGATGGGCGGCGATGACCTGCCTGTCATGTTTAAATACATGTATCAGGGACTGCGGGTAAGCAAAAGCCAGTATGACATTTATACCAACAATGACTTGCGCCGTTCGCAATGGTTATGGAAGTCGGGTATATTCCAGGGACTGACCATGCGCGAGGTTACCAGGTCCTACAATCCGCTGCCCGAAAAGACAGAACCCCGTTATTATTGGTATGCTTATAGCGAGGGATTGAGAGGATATATCCCTGAAGTGTCCTCTATCTTCTGGATGCGGTCGGCCGAGGCCTACCTCAATCTGGCTGAGGCTGAGGCTTATCAGGGGAATGAGGATGCTGCGCGTTCTGCCGTGAACAAACTGCGCGCCGCAAGAATCAAGAAAGACGCAGCAGAGCTGAACATTACTTCTAACGGCAGTCAACTGATAAAAGACATCCGATTGGAGCGCCGTAAAGAGCTGATGCTGCAGGGACACCGTTGGTTCGACTTGCGTCGCTATCGTGTGTGCAGTGTTGAGCCCGAGAAAATTTCAATCACTCACGACTACACCATCTATGCAGAACGTGGAAGGGCAGAAGTGAAAGAAACCCATCGGTTTGTCCTAACCGAGGACGATGCCTCGTGGACACTGCCCATCCCTAACGAAGTGTTGGAATACAATACCGACATGCAGAACAATGGCAACCAGTGGCGGGAATATACGGTTGTTCCCACTAGCGAGTAATCCTTAAAACATTATATATCAGAAAACATCATGAAACGATTATTCTATTCATTCGCAATCATATTGTCGGGCATTTGCCTCATATCGTGTGAGAGTGAGGATGCTTTGGAGCCAGACTACAAAAATCCCTCCGACTATTTCCAGCCCGCTGCCGACGACAATAGCGAGGAGGCGCAGCTGCGGCGCAAGTTCTTCGCCGATCATGGGTCGTATCTGCTGTTCAACGATACGCTGCAGAATGTGTATCTGGGGAAAGATATCAATGGCGACCCGCGCTATTTCGTCGAGACTGTCGACTTGACTTATACCGTAGGACAGACGGGCTATGGTACATCGCAGTCGTCATACACATTTACTTATATTCCCGATTTCGAGCAAAAACTTGCCATGACGGAGTATTTAGAGACTTATATCCTTCCGCATTTCAGCGGTGCCATGCGTCCCTACTCATGGCTGCTCACGAAAACCATCATTGGTAAGATGGGCAAAGATGTTTCTGCCCAGACCATCAGTCCCTATGCCGTGGTGAACCAGCGGTGCGTGGCAGTAGCCTGTAACTATCTGACGCAGCGTGAGCGCACCGAAGCACAGAAAAACAATTATGCTTCGCGTGTCCTGAACATCATGGTCAGCTCGATGGTGAAAGCCCAGACCGATGCCTTCGGAGAGTTCGAGGCTGTCAGCCACGACTATTACGGTCGTTCGTACAGCAGTCTGGGACTGGAGAATGTGAACCAGGAAAAGCTCTACCAGTATGGCTTCCTGGTGGCAGGTAGTACGGTGGGCTACATGACCGACCTCTCGACCGACATTTCGTCGTATGCCGCCAATGTGGTCACCTATACCGATGAGCAGCTGGAGCAGCGCTATGGCAAATACGAGCTGGTGATGCTGAAGCACAGGCTGATGAAACAGACTTTGGAACGACTTGGTTATATTTTTTAATTGAACGAGACATGAAGAAATATCAATCTATGGTTTTGCCCCTGCTGGCATGGGTGTTGCTCCTGACTGTCGCTGCGTGCGACAAGGACGATGAGGAAGTGATGGGTAAAATTGCTCCCTCGGCATCTGGAACCTTTGTTGACGAACGCGACGGACATGAATATCGTTGGGTGAGATATGGCAGTCTGGACTGGATGGCAGATAATTTCAGTTATGATTTGAAAAACGAGCAGAGATGCCTCGTCTATCTGAATGCCGAAGACTATGAGTATAACCGGGCAAGCACCAAGAACCTGGCTAAGTATGGCAGACTATACGATCTGCCCGGAGCACTGGAGGCTTGTCCCGAGGGGTGGCGCGTGCCTACCGATGCCGACTGGCAGAACCTGGAGTGCTGTCTGGGCATGTCTCCCGATGAGGCTGCAAAGATGGACTGGCGCGGAAACATTGCCCATCGCATGTTTTCGCTGGAAGATGATCCGTGCGACCTGAACCTGCGGTTGGGAGGTTATTGGACCACAAACATCAACATGAGCCGCTCGCCCTACCGCATGATGGGCCTTTTCGGCTATTATTGGTCATCGAGTCTTGACGAGCAGAAAGAGGGCATGTATTATCTCTATCGCAAATTTGCCTACAACCGCAACGAGGTGTGCAGGCAGAGCATCGAGTCGGAGAAAGTGAAACTATACGTCAGATACGTAAGAGATGCTCACTAGGCTGCTTCTTCTTTTGACCCTGTGGATAGGCTCGCTGACAGTGAGCGCCCAGGATGCCGACTCCATCAACCAGGCAGCTCAGCATCCGGAGTTCATCCATGTGTATCTGGTCACCATCGGTCCCGGCAACGATGCCGTGTCGGCTTACGGCCATGCGGCCATACGCTTGCAATGCGAGTCGAAGCAACTGGACTATTGTTTCTCGTTTAACATGAGTGACACCAGCCTTGCACCGTTGAAGTTTGTTGCTGGTACGGCCAAGGCGGGATTCCAGGCCGTCCCCACCGATCGGTTTGTTGAGCAGTACAGACAGGAAGGCCGTACCGTGAGCGAGTATCAGCTGAACCTACTGCCGCTGGAAGAACAGCAGCTGTGGCGGTTGCTCGACGAGGAAATCATGAAAGGGGCCTACTGGAAGTATGATTTCATCACCGTCAACTGCACGTCGATGTGTGTGTGGATCATTCAGAGGGCACTCACGGGCGAGCGTCTTGTCTGCCGCAACATGCCGCCAGCGCTGAGTCGCCCCTACAAGGAGTTGCTGCATGAGATATCGGCCCATTCGCCGTGGATGGAGTTGTTTTTCAACATCAGGCTCTTCTCCAGGCGCAACGATATAGGTACACCCGATGCGAAGATGGTGCCCGATGTGCTGGCAGCGGTGTGGTCTGACTCTCAGATAGAGGATTCTGCGGGTAACCAGCGCCCGATGATTGTCGGCAGCAGAACAATCTGCCAGCAGACGGTGGCCTTGACCGGTCCGCTTGTCACGCCCCGCATGGCGGCATGGATGGTGGTGGTAGTGGTACTGGCTGCGGGTGGCATGCTCTGGCGCAAACGAAAAAGAAATGTTTAACCATTTAATAGAAAGGTTTATATATGAAAAAGTTCTTTACCAATTTGAAAGCTAAGCGGCTGATGGTTTCAGCATCGCTGATAGCTGTGTTCTCACTCCCGGCATCAGCCAGTGAAACATGGTATGCCTATCATGCGCAGGTAGAAGCATACCCCACGGGTGCCGGACAGGTGTATATCTCTACAGAATCTGGGGTTCCCGAGTCGGAGCGCCAGTATAGTGAGCGACAGACCAAGGAGATTGTTTCTAAATATGGCACGCTGTATGTCTATCCCAAGGCTAATGAGGGATGGCAGTGCATTGGTGTGACGACCGACGAACTCAACGAAAACGAAGAGTGGGTATATGTGGAGTCACTGTCCAGCATTGTTTACCCTGATCAGGAATACATCACTGTCAACATGCCCAATGGCATCCATACAAAAACCATAGACCCGGTTACGGGCACGGAGCAGGATGCCGACTCAGCCACTACAGCGACACTGATGCCGTTGGATCCGAACAACAGTTTCAAAACCATCTTCACCCATGTGGCTGTCGATGAGTTTGACGATCAGGATGCTCTGGGCTCAACGACAATCAGCAAACTGGCCAACGATATTGGCGACAAGGTGACACTGACGGCCACTCCGAACGATGAGCGCTGCCACTTCGTGAAATGGACAGTCGACGGCAAAGACGTGTCGACAGAGGCCTCTATCGATGTGGATGTGACTGGCGTTGCCACTTATCTGGCGCATTTTACTGCCGACTCTGCCGAGGTGCTGCACTTCGCTGAAGAGGGTGAATATAAGATGTGGTATAGTCCCGACACCCGCATCTCTATTCCTTCGAACGTGAATTACTTCTTCCTCTATGCCGACAGCGTGCAGAAAGAGGGTGACGAGATTGTTGCCAAGCCCAGTCCTTATCGCTACAGCGTGAGCCCTGGCATACCGACGATTCTCTACGGAAAAGGCGATGCCCAAATTGTGAAGACTCCTGCCAGTCCTTACGGTATCGACGATAACCTCTTTGCCTATTCGGGTGCCGACGGTGTGAAAATCGACACACTGGATGTGGAGAAAAAGTACTACACCTTCGACACCAATGCGGTCGTATTCAATCAGGTGAGCGGTACTATTGCCCCCAACACGGTTTATGTGGGAATACCCGACAGCGTGTTCACCAACGCCGGTAAAGAGGTGCCTGCCACCATTCCTTTGAAGAATCTGTCGAGCATCGCTACAGGCATTGCCGCACCTGTGGCCAAGCCCGTTGCCATCAGAAAAGGCATCTACACCATTGACGGCCGCCGTGTCGACGCCATGGAGCAGAAGGGTGTCTACATCTACGATGGCAAGAAAGTGCTTTATCGTAAAGGCAAGTAATCTCTCTTACGCAGAACAATGAAAAAGTTCTTTTACTTACTGACCCTTCTTCTGAGCTTCCATACCATGCAAGCCCAGGAGAAGGGTTTTGTCATTCACGGACAGGTCAATTTGCCCGACGGATATTCTGTGGGCATCGTCTGCCAAACCGACACCAACTTTTCGGTGTCTATTGCCGATAGTCATATCAAAGACGGCCAGTTCGTGCTCAAGGGCAAGCATCTGGAAAGTCCGGCCAAGGGCACACTCATGACCAACAATCTGGAACTGGTGGAGAAAAACCACTGGCCCACCGACTCTATTCGCTGGACCTATAACGAGATATTCCTCTCTGACGGCAATCTTACCTTTACGCCCGACTACCGGCTCATCGGCACACAAGTTCAGCACGACTACAACGACCTGCTCGACATGGGCGGCGAAATGAGTGCCGATTCCTTCGCGTTTATCGACAAGCATCCGCAATCTGTTATCTCGCTCTATCTGGCCAACCGTCTGTTGCAGCGCGGTTATAACCTGACCGACGAGCAGGTGGCTCATCTGGAAAAGACCATCCAGCCGCAAGGTGTCGACGCGGTGCGCGAGAAAGAGTATGCCAAGCGCATCCGTGCTGCTAAGTTTACTACGAAGGGCAGCGGCGTGGCCGACCTCGACTTGCTGGATGTGAACGGCAAACGTTGTCAGTTGGCGGGTGTGGTGCCTCGTGGCAAATATGTGCTGATTGACTTCTGGGCCTCGTGGTGCGGCATGTGTCTGCATGCCATGCCCGAAGTGGCAGAGATAGCCAAGGACTTCAATGACATCTTCTGTGTGATTGGTGTGTCCATCGACACGAAAGATGCCGCCTGGCGCAAGGCGATGGAGAAACATCCCGAGCCTTGGCCGCAGTATATCACCACCAAGCAAGGCTATCAGGACCTCTTCGACAAATATCAGGTGGGCAACGGTGTGCCTTACTATCTGCTTGTGGCTCCCGACGGCAAGGTCATTACCTCGCCCGAACATCCTTCTGATGTGCGTGAGTACCTAAACGGAATTGCAACAAACAAAAAATAAAGACGATGAAAAAACTATTATTGACTATTGTTGCAGCCATGCTGCTGACTAGTGTTTCTGCCCAGAACGGTTATACGATTACCGGTACGGCAGAGGGAACAGAGAAAGGTGATACCATTTTCCTTTGCGAGATGCAGGGCTTCTTTGCGATGGTGCCCATTGATACGGCTATTGTGAAGAAGGGAAAGTTCGAGTTTACCGGTAATTTTGACGGCTGCGCCCACCGCTATCTGCTCGCCATACACAAGGGTGATGCCATTTGCACGGCTGCCATCTTGCTGGAGAATGCGCCCATCAACGTGCAGATGTTTAAAGACGAGAAGAAAAACATCGTCGTGGGCGGACCCAGCGCCCGTCTGTGGGATGAGTACGAGGAAGGTGCCAAGGTGTTCGAAGACCGTATGGCTCATGATTGGGCCGTTTGTCTCGATACGACCGTAGCAGAGAAAGACAAGATTAAGGAGCGCTTGGTGGTAAGTACCTATTCCGCTGATCGTACGAACTACACCAAGCGTTTCATGTTGCAGCATGTGGGCACACCCGTTGCCGACTATCTGTTGCAAAGTGTTTTCAGGGAGTTCCCCGAGAAAGAACAGGAGCAGTTGTTGGAACTCTTCGGACAACAGAAGAACCAGTATTATGTGTACAAGGGGATGATGAAAGAGCGTGCCGCCGAGGCTGCAACGGGTGTTGGCGCAATGTATACCGACTTCAGCATGCCCGATCCAAACGGGAAGGTGATTAGCATCTCCGACTATGTCGGCAAGAACAAATATACGCTCGTTGACTTCTGGGCTTCGTGGTGCGGACCGTGCCGTGCGGAGATGCCTACCGTGGTGAAAGCCTACGACCTGTATCATGCCAAGGGCTTCGAGGTAGTCGGCGTTTCTCTCGATAACAACAAACCGGCATGGGTGAAAGCGATAGACCAGCTGAAGATGCCGTGGCCGCAGATGAGCGACATCAAGGGATGGGCATGCGAGGGTGCCGCCCTCTACAATGTCAAGGCCATTCCTGCCAACGTGCTCATCGACCAGCAAGGTAAGATTGTTGCCAAGAACCTTCGTGGCGAAGACCTGCTGAACAAGATGGCTGAGTTGCTGAAATAAATTTATGAATAAAAGGAATAATATTCTTATGCTCAGTTTGTTTTTCTTGCTGAGCATAAGTTTCTTTGTTTCTGAAGCCTCTGCTCGCAATCCCAAATATGAGAAGATGCTGAAGCACCTTGTGCGTCATCAGAAAGAATATGTGGGAATGGAAGCAGGATCTTTCTACAAAAAAATACAGGAAGATGGCTTTCCCATCCGGTGGATTTAGAAACCCACTTTTCGGGAAATCGGGTAGTTCTTTAGAGCCGATAGAAAGGGGTGAACAAAACGTTCACCCCTTGTTTTGTTTGGGCTTTATCTGTCTGTTATATTAGGAAGATTATCCTCGGCAGCCTTGTCGAATCCCATGCTGATGATTCTGGGCTTTGAAGCCTCACGCACCATAGGCGTGTAATCCGCAATGATACGCTGCCAGTCTTGGCCTTTCATGTCGGGATACCGCTGGCCGTACTCTTCCATCACCTCGCGTTTCAGTTCGTAGTCGGAAGTGTCGGCATTCATGGTCAGCCGATTGAAAATCAGATTCCTCACATCGTCGTCGTTCTCCACGTTGTCCAGCTTCAGCGGTTGCAGGGTTTCCGCCGCAACAGGCGCCGATGAGAGCGTGAAATACTTGTTGAAGAAAGCAGTCAGTTTCTCCAGCACGGTTTTCTTCTTCTGTTCCCTGTTGGCTGCTCCTTTGCCAAACACGGGCATCGGCGGCAGCACCTTCGTGATGGCCAGTCCGGTAGAAGTCACATAACCGTCGGCAAGCGACTGATTCACGAAAGCGCGTGTTTCCTTCGCCTTGAGTCCTTCCTCGCGAATGATGGCACTCAGTTCTGCATCGCGTTGCTGCTCCACGTATTCGTTCCAATTTCCTTCGATGTCGCCGCCCGGTGGCGTTGGCGTCATCTTGTCGATAAATGCCATGATGAGGTCTTTCTTGTCGCGCAGGTCAGGACTTGAGCCGATGGCTTTCTGAATCTTTGCGATGATGGTCTTGTCCTGGCAGTTGTCGTTGTGGTACTGCTTGACGAGTTGCAGGATGTACGGGATATTGATTTGAATCTGCTTCACCAGTTCCATCTCGAATATCAGGTCGTCGTCGATGCTGTCCTTATCCTTGTCTTTGTTTTTTCTCAACTCCTCGTGCAGGTTGATGTACCACGTCAGATAATCCTGTCGGTCGAAGTCCGACACGATTTGCTTGTCTTCCGTGAACTCGTCGAAGGCCGAAAGCAGGTTCTGCATCTTCAGCAGGCCGCCGAAGAGTTTCACAAACTCCCTCTTTTCCTCGTCGGTGAAACCCATCGGGTTGATGGGCAGCGGATAGCCGTTGGTCAGCATCTCTGCCAGTTCCTTGTAGCCCGCCACGTGCTTGCCTTTCTCGTCCTCATAGCCGTAATAGTAGTCTTTGAACGGCCGCATCAGCACCACTCCCGCGGCATCCTTGTCGCCGAAGAGCGCAAACGACTCGTTGGTGGCATCCTCCAGATTGCGGAAACACACGATGTTGCCGCAGTCCTTGATGCTGTTCAGTATGCGGTTTGTGCGGCTGTAGGCCTGCAGCAGCCCGTGCATCTTCAGGTTCTTGTCCACCCAGAGGGTGTTCAGCGTCTTGGCGTCGAAGCCCGTGAGGAACATGCTCACCACGATGAGCAGGTCCACCTCTCGGTTCTTCATTCTCAGCGAGAGGTCTTTGTAATAGTTCTGGAATTTCTCGCTGTCCGTCGAATATTTCGTGTTGAACATGCGGTTGTATTCCTTGATGGCCACATTGTCGAGAAAGTCGCGGCTGGTGGCGTCCAGCTGCTCGCTTCCTGCCGGGTCTTCGTCCTCAAAGGTTCCCATCTCGTCCTCCGCCTCGTTGGCCGAATAGGTGAAGATGGTGGCAATGCGCAGCCGCTGACTCTCGGGCATGCTTTCCTGCTGCTTCTGGAACTCCTTGTAGTATTGTATGGCCGTGGGGATGGCGTCAACGCACAGGATGCTGTTAAATCCTCCCAGCCTCGTCTTCTGCTTTTCTTCCTGCGTCTTGCTGCTACGGGCAACATCCACCACGTTTGTTATCACGCTATACGAATAACGCTCCTGTTGCTTTGTCTTCCGGTCGTAGTGTTCCAGAATATACTTCACGTTGTTGGCAATGCGCTGCGGCGAGTGCAGGGCTTCGTCGGTGTCGATGCCCCATACTTTTTTGTCGTCGATGTTGTCCTTTGCCTTTACGGTCTGAATATAGTCCACCTTGAACTGCAGCACGTTCTTGTCGCGAATGGCGTCGATGATGGTATAGGCATGCAGCGGACGCGTCGGTTTTCCCTCGTCGTCGGGTTCTCCGCCGAAGGCCTGTGCCGTAGTTCGCAGGTTGACGAACTTCCCCGCTCCGGCATTCTTGGCGAAGATGGGCGTACCCGTGAATCCGAAGATATAGTATTTCCTGAAGGCTTTCGTGATGGCCACATGCATGTCGCCGAACTGCGAGCGGTGGCACTCGTCGAATATCATCACCACGTTGCCGTCGGCACACTTTATTTCCTTGTTTTTCTTCAGCAGCGACGTCAGTTTCTGAATGGTGGTGATGATGATTTTCTTTCCTGCCGTGGGGTCGTTCAGCTGCTTTTGAAGGATGTTCGAAGAAGTGTTCGAGTTGGCGCAGCCTTTCTCAAAATTGTCGTACTCCTTCATGGTCTGGTAGTCCAGATCCTTGCGGTCCACCACAAACAGCACCTTGTCTATATAGGGCAGTTCCGCCGCCAGCTGTGCCGTCTTGAACGACGTCAGCGTCTTGCCTGAGCCCGTGGTGTGCCAGATGTAGCCGCCCGCCCTGATGCTGCCCTGCCATTTGTTCAGCGTGGCCTGACGTATGCGCAGCAGTATGCGCTCCGTGGCGGCAATCTGATAGGGGCGCATCACCATTAGGTTCTTGTCTACCGTGAAAACGCAATACTTCGTCAGCACGTTCAGCAGCGAAGCCTTTGCCAGGAACGTCCGCGTGAAGTCGCGGATGTCGAGAATCAGGTTGTTCTCTGCATCTGCCCAATAGCTGGTAAACTCAAACGACTGCGACTGCGTCTTTATTCTCCGCTTCTGCTTCAGCACCTCTGCCACATGGGCAAAGCGCGTGGTGTTGGAGTAGTATTTCGTTTCCGTGCCGTTCGAGATGAGGAACACCTGCACATAGTCGTACAGGCCGCTGCCCGACCAGAAAGAATCCCTCTCGTAGCGGTTTATCTGGTTGAAGGCCTCTTTCAGCGGCACACCCCTGCGCTTCAGCTCGCAATGCACCAGCGGCAGTCCGTTCACCAGTATGGTCACATCGTAGCGGTTTTCGTGGCTGCCGCCCTCGGGCACATATTGGTTCAGCACTTGCAGATGGTTGTTGTGGATGTTTCGCTTGTCAATCAGGCGGATGTTCTGCGATGAGCCGTCGTCCATCGTGATGTTCACAATCTCCTTCCGCTGTATGCGCTCCGTCTTGTCCTCGATGGTCATCTGCGGCGAAGCAATCTCTTTCTGAAACAACTGTTTCCATTCAGCATCCGAGAGCGTCAGGCCGTTCAGCCTGTCTATCTGCCGGCGGAGGTTTTCTATCAAGGCCGCCTCCGAGGTGATGTTCACGCGCTCGTAGCCCTGCTGCGTCAGCTGATGAATGAACGCCTCTTCCATCGCGGCCTCGCTTTCATATCCCCGTTCCTCCCGTGGCAGCGCTTCGTAATGCGCCATCACGGTCGTATTTTCCTGCTCCGCTATAAGGTTGAATTGTTCCATCTATTCAAATGTTAGGAGTTGGTTCCTGTAATACTCATATTGCTTTTGGCGCTGCTCCAGCTGCGCCTCCAAGTTCGAGATTGAAGCCTCGAAGGTGTCGAGGAGGGAAACGATGCGCTGCTGCTCTATTTTTGATGGTAAAGGTACTGGAAAACTATTTATGTCCTTCATGCTTATGTGTGGTATAGCTCCAGCTGTTTTTTTCTTCTCAACATAAAAAGGAAACTCCTTAGTTATAACGTAATATAAAAACTTAAAATTTTCCTTCGTTCTAATTCGAGCAACACGTTGCACAAGTAATAATGGCAAGTGTTCTTTTTTTAAATAACAAAAACTCTTTCCTACTAAAGAGCCATCCATTGAAATGATGATATCATTGGCTTTAAGAAGATATTTCTCAAGTCCTTCAGAACTTTCCCAATACTTATTTAAATCTTGAGAGAAATCAAAATATCCCCGTTTAATATTGGCTCCTCTCATTAATTGAATCCCTTCATCTTTAAACTTAGAACTATCAAATGGGAATCCAGAAAGAGTATCGCAAAAATCTCCCAATGTCTTCGTCTCCACCCCTTCTTTTCCTTCAAGGTCAAGAAGTTGGTCGCGGTAGTGTTCATATTGTTTTCTTCTCTGGGCGATTTGCTGTTTCAGGTTTTCGATGGAATCCGTGAAGGTATCAAGGATGCCCACAATACGGTTTTGCTCTTCGAGTGAAGGGATGGGGATTGATATTTTTTTTAATTCAGTCTTATTGAATTTGGGCATTGCGCTTTTGGATGTTATCTTTTTAATTTCCTCTTGCCCCATATATGAACCAAGCCAATAATATAAAAAATCAATATAATCCGATTTTATTAGAACAGAATTAGGTGCTAAACTCATTTTTCTGTCGAGTTTCGGACATCTAAACAGTTGTCCGCAAGACCCGACATTACTCATAATAATTTCACCACCCTTAAGAGAAGATTTAGATAAAAAATTATAGGCATGTTCATCTATATAAATATATTTGCTTTTATCGAAACCATTTGAAAAGTCTGCAAATCTTACGAGAATTGCATAATCTGGTTCATTTTTATACTGCACATTTTGCTTTATTGTAGCAAAGCTTCCATTAGAAACGTAATCTGAAATATAGCATATTTCTCCTAATTTCTTCCACTCCACCATATTATTCTCCTCCTTAATTCTGCTGATTTATCAAATTTACAACCACTTTCACCATGACGTCCTTTTCCTCGGTGCGGCTCTCGGCAATCATCAGGGTGAGGGCGACGAGGGTGTTGTCGGGAATACGCTTTGAACCATCGGCACGATAGAGAATGCGGTTGCCATTGAGGAACCACAGGAAGAGCGTGGCGGCAATGCGTTTGTTGCCGTCGCTGAACGAATGGTTCTTCGTGACGAGGTAAAGCAGCATGGCCGCTTTCTCCTCTACGCTGGGATAGAGTTCCTTGCCGCCAAAGGTCTGATATATCTGCCCGATGCTGCTCTTGAACGAGTCGTCCTTCTCGTTGCCAAAGAGCACGGAGCCGCCGAATTTCTCCCGCAAGCGGTTAATCTCTCCCATTGCGTTCTCGTAGGTAGCATGGAAGGGCTCTTCCTTCGTGGTCTTCTCGATGGTCAGCCGCTGGTAATCGTAGTTGTCGAGGGTGTCGAGCGCATAGCTATAGTCGGTCACCACTTCAAACAAGGCGCTGGTCTCATCGGTAGAGAGCACCGGCTGGCTCTGAATGGTGCGCCCCAGCATCCCCACCAACTGGCGCAGTTCAGCAATCTGCTCCTTACGAAGGCGCTCATTTACAGCATAGCCTTTTACGAGAAAACTCTTTAGTACCTTGTTTGCCCATTGACGAAAACGAGTGGCATTCTTGCTGTTTACGCGATAGCCTACAGACAAAATCACATCAAGATTATAATACTTGGTGCTATAAGTCTGTTTACCATCGTTACCCATGTGTTCCAAAATGGAACATGTGCTATTTTCATCTAATTCTTCTGAGGAATAGATGTTCTTTAAATGTTTTGTAATGGCTGGCCTCTTCGTTCCAAATAGCTCTGCTATCTGCTTTTGCGTCAGCCACACGGTTTCATTCTCCAGGCGCACATCAATCTGCGTCTGCCCGTCTTCGGTTTGATATATTACGATACTCTTTTCTTCCATATTTATTCCTCTCCCCATTCCTTAACAAATTCGGCTATGTTCCGGATAGTGCGGTACAGTTCCGTTCTTTGTTGTTCGTTAGACATAGTTAGGACACAAAGATACATCATTTTTGTGAGAAAAGAATAGTTTTGTCATTATTTTCTGAAAAGGCACACATTATTTTATATAATTAAGAAAGTTCTGCCGAACCAACGGTCCGTTCTGACGAATTTGCAATTGCTTTACCCTTCGGCCAGCGACCGTTGGTTCGGCAGCACCGAGTATCAGGATTTGCAATCCGATTGATTTTCTCGCATTATAAATGCTAATACTATTGTGGCCGAATTACAAATTCGCCCAAACGGGAGAGAGGCACTGCCCATATTGCAATGCCTCTCTTTTCTATCAGTGTTACTCTTCGTCGCCCCACAAATCGTTCACACCGATTTGCGATGCCGACTCATAGATAAATTCATCTCCATTTCCACCAATAGCCG
>JAEEGK010021875.1_pt1 | contig 13481 bp, 1 predicted proteins | sample 8958771 | NCBI WGS metagenome assembly JAEEGK01 (sample SAMN16246547, study PRJNA631951) | gut metagenome | biome: gut microbiome; feature: rumen; material: SC-attached | host: Bos | place: Iran: Karaj | collected 2018-10 | reverse complement strand
CCCAATCCCCAATCCCCAATCCCCAATCCCCAATCCCCAATCCCCATTTAATTATTATTTAATTTTAATTATATAAATTTTTTTTAAAAATAAATTATAATATATTTAAAAAAAAAATTACCAAATATTTATTTAATAATTTTGAATTGTAAAAAAATAAAAGAATTTTAATAATAATTAATATACATTTTAACTAACCGTTTATATTATATAATAATGGAATAACAATAATAATAAATTAAAATAATTAATAAATTTAATAACTTAATAAGGAGCAAAAATAATCATTAAAATTTTTAAGCATCACAGTTTTGTCTGCAAATGTGATCTTCACATAATGAATTAGGTTCAGAACAAGAGATACGTTTACCACAAAATTTAGAATCTGAAACACAAATATTGGTAGAACAAAGATAAGGATAATCAATTGGGCATTCAAGCATAGGTCCACACATGATTTCATTTTCAACACATTTAGTATCAGGACAAACAACATAATCAGGATTAGTACAAGTAATAGTAGATGGGCATAGACTATTTGAATCAGTTTGAGTTTGATCAACACATCTTACCTTCTTAGTTAATCTATCAGATCTAGGGCATTCATCATAATTATCTTTACAAGTTAAATCAGCACAAAGTACTTTACCATAAGGGCATACCAATTGACTTGGAGGTCTACCGCCTTCAAATCTACAAATACCATCATCTTGTCTTTCAGCTCCTATTTTTGGACATCTGTATTGAATAAATATAGGACACATATCTTCTCTATCTTCTGGAACACAATATTTCATATAGCTACATTTAATATATCCAGTTGGACAATCACAATCAGTTTGAGATTTAACACAGGTTTCAACACCATCAACTTTACAAAGGAATGGAGCAGATAAATTACATCCATTAGGTGGTTGAATACATGAAAGATAATCTGTAGCACATTCATTATTACCACATAATATAGGAGTAGAACCTGAACATGTTCTTTTAACAAATTCTAATTGAATATCATTACCATATTTTAGACCATCATTTGATAATGAGATATAATAAATTGATGGATAATCAGGAACAAATGATACAGTATATGAGCCATCATTATTATCTTCTATTTCAAGAGAAGTTAATTCTACATCATTATATTCCATTTTTCCTGTAACGACAAATTCTTCACCACCAGTAGTAATTTTGTTATCATATTCATCATAACATTCAAAAGAAAAACTAAATGGTCTAACAGATACATATTTTTTACTATTAGGTATATATATATGAGAATTATCTTCTGCCCGACACGGTCCTGGTTCTACAGTTAATTTGGGTAAAGGTTCATCACCATTGACTACTGTTATTTCAGTACCATTGTAATACATATGCATTTGGTATGTTCCAGCTTTATGAATTTCTAATTCATAATTTAATTCTCCTGATTTAATTTCATATTTATCAGCTTCTAAGTCAGTTTCGTTATATGAATTAGTATCATCGGTTAATTCTATGGTAAGATCTTTAAGTAATGGATCAGTTAATTTATTTCCATATTTATCAGTTCCTGTAATTTTGAATTTTACCATATCAGTTACTGAAATATGTTCAGGGTCAAAGTCATATTCTAAATTGAATAATGAATATCCTAATGGAATACATACTTGGTTATTTTGACCAATTAAAAGATTATTCCCATATACTTGAATAAGATAATCACCAGCATATTTATATATATCATCATCAGCAGTAATTATCTTGTATTCATTATTACATTCACCATTGGCTTCTTTTTTTGTTTTTTCAACTTGGTATACTTTAGTAAATAAATTAGGTGAATCGGCTGGGCCAGTAACTTTAATTTCGAAATAAGGACTATAATCTTTACCATCGTCGAAGCATTCTCCTTTCTTATCAAATGTATATAACCACATATCTAATAATTCTCCGACATATATTCTTTCTTTATTTTTAGATACAATTTGAGTTTGGTAATAATCAATAGTTGAATGAATATTCACTATAATATCATCCATGAAGCAATATACAGAATTTTCTCCATCATTATATTTAACGTTCATTACCATTTTATTTGGAGGATATTTTGGATATACTACTAATTTATAAGCTTCATTATCATCATCTAATGCATATAATGACATAGAAATTACTGATATAGGATATTCATTATTTAATAAAGTTAAATAAGAATTATCTATTATATCATTTCTTCCTTTGAATGAATTATTAAATTTATCTGCTAAAGTAAAATGAATTTCGAAGTTTTCATCAGCTGGTATTATTGATTCAGGTTGTCTTATTATCTTAGTATAATTTTTGCATGGTACTTTATCTGGATAAACAGTATATTCAGCTGGACCTACATTTCCTTTTTCTCCTTCAGTTGATTTAGGATCAGTTAAAAATACATCCATAGAATAATCTCCTTTTTTCTCAGAATAAATAGTAATAGTATATATTCCATAGTCAGAACCAGCTTTAACAACTTCTTTGCTAAATGATGGATCTAATTTATTTATTCCGATTTCAATATCTTCATCAATATCTATATCATCATTATATAATAAACCTTCTTCAGTTCTTAATTCTAAAGTAAATTCTTCATAATTTCCTGCAACGAAAGATGTTTTTTTAGGAGTTAAAACGCATTTTTCAATAACATATGGTCCATTACCATGTTTATCATCTCCATTTGTAACTACTACATAATATTTAAATGAAGCTTTATCTGAATCATATTTTACATCATAGGTTAAATCATAAGTACCTTTTACTAAATGTTGATAAATATGAATTGCTTTTTCATTTTCATTAAAATCTAATCCGAAATATGAAGTATATTTACTAACATTGAAACTTATCGGAGTCATTTTATTACCAGATAATAAAGGATCATCTACATTTGCTTTATTAGGTATATTTGAAATAAAGTTATTGTATTTATCATATAAAGTAACATTTAAGATTAATGGTTCATTAACATCAACAGAGAAACTATCTCCATTTTTATATTGAGTAAATGAGCCTTTGTTTACTTCACGAGTTAATATTGATTTTGTTGGGTCTGGGTCACCAGGTTCTACAACAATGATAACATTAGATGTATCAACTTTTTGTGTTTTGTCATATACTAAAGTTACTTTAACATTACCGACAATAGTAACAGGTGTAGTAGAAGTATAGACAACTTTTTCAATTAAAGAATCAAAAGCACCTGTTGAGTCATGTTCTTCATTATTTGCATCAATGAATGTTGCAGTGAATTTATTTACATAATTATCAACATATAGAGCATTACCATATTTATCAAATGCTTCAATTGTTATAGCTGGCTTACTTCCTGCTTTAATTGGAGTGGCTCTTTCTTTTACGACTAATTTAGATAAATCGATAACACCTGGATGAACAATGAATATTGATTCATTAGGTAAATATAATCCTTGTGGACCAGATTTATCAGTGCTTACAACATATGTACCAGAAACAGTTATTTGAGAGGTATATTTTCTATATCCAGTTGATTTATCTGTTTCTGAGGTAGTATCTTCAACTTCATCTCCTCCTTTTTTAGATACTTTAATTCCTACTACTTCTTGTAAAGTTTCAGCTAAATTACCATATTTATCGTATGAAGCCACTTCAAATACATATGGATTATCTACTGTACCATCTTTTAATACATCACTTGATTTACCATCTTTATAATAATCTTCAAGTATTTTTGTCCTAACAACAGCATCAGGTGAAACTTCCATTTCAGGTTTTAAATCATTAATTAATTCATCATTTAAATAGATTTTTAATGGACATTCTTTTAATGTTGGATAAGTATTAGCTTTTTGACTAGTAACTGTTATATAGAATACACCTTTAGTACCTGCTTTTTCTTGGACATAGTCAAATGTTTTATCATTTAGATCACATGATTCAACTTTAAATTCATATCCTTCCCATTGATTCTTTCTAATATTATTTTTAGTTCTTAATTCTATTATCATATATCCAGTATTTCCTGCAACATATTTCAAATTTTGTTCTACAATATGAGTAGATTGGATATCAACAGGTTCATTAGATCCTCCTTTACCATCTCCATATAAAGTAATATTATATGCTAATTTTTTAGTACCATCTGTAAATATTAAATCATAAAATCCTCCAACTAAATCAGTATATTTATGTTTATTGTTATCATCATCAATTGCGAATTCGGCATATTCTTGATTGGTTGTTTCTTTATTATTTAATTTAAGATTATAAACAGTATCTTCAAATTGAGCAGATAAATATGATGAATATTTTTTAATTTCATCTTCTGGAAGAATATCTATAGAATTTCCAAATTCATCTCTAGGATATAATCTATATAAAGGTTCATCTTTAGTATTCTTTTCTACAGTACCATTTTTCAATACCTCAAATTCATTTTTAGTTGGTTCTAATCTAAGAACATTAGAATTTAAGAAATCTATATCTTTAGCTTTAATATTAATTTTGCAAACAACACAATGAATAGGATTAGCATCAATATATCCATTAATAGTAGTTATACCTTTAACATAGAAAGAAGCAGGATAAGTAAGCACATTTTTACCATCTTTAACTTCTACAGCTTGTTTAACAGTAATTACTTTATTTGTTTCTTTTTCATTACTATATTTAACTTGATAAGGAGATACATCTTTATAAGCACTTGCATCTATATAGTTATTATATTTATCATATGGAGTAATATAAATTTTAACTTCTTGTCCTACCCATACATCAGTATCACTTACTTCTAATAAACTGTTATCAGCATTAGGAGCTCCAGGGGTAAATATTATAGAATATTGATCTAATGGGAAATATTTACCAACTACAATATGTTCAATAGCATAAGTTGATTTTAATGTAATAATAATTTCACCGTTGGCTTGAGCAGCTAAATCAGCGCTCCAGGTATGAGACTTTGAAGTATTAACTGGTGCCATTTTAATTTGGAGAATGGCTAAATTGAAATCAATATTTGTTATTAAGTTGTCATATTTATCATAGAGTTTATTTATCATCTGGAATGAATCTTCTACTGATACACTACCTAAATATGATTCTAAAATTTCTTCTCCAGTCATTCTGAATAATCTGGATTTATATGGCTCTGCTGGAATGACTTTAATTGTTATTGGTTTAGGTACCTCAACACCTTCAACTGTAACAGTAGCTTTAAATGGATCAGTTTTTTTATAACATTTGAATTTAATATTATATTGTCCTGGTTTTTCATCTCTAGCTAAAGAATAAGTACAATTTTTAACTTCTTCAGGGAATTTAACTGAAATATGTTTTTCTGGCTCAGCAAACCAATATGATTTTCGTTTATCATTTTCAGTTCTTAATTCTAAGGAAACAGTTCCTTCTTCTCCTGCAACTAAGGTTATTTCTGATGGTTCTAAACTTGTTTTTTCTGGAGCTATTTGATCTGGATCACCATCTGAGTATCCTCCTGTTAATTTTACTGGATAAGTTAATTGTTCTTTTGTATCTTTATCAGTTACAAATAATTTATAATTTTCTCCATTAGGCACATATTGCCATTTTTCTTCATTTTCATCATTATCTTGAGATTTACATAATTTAGATAATTTATGAAGTTCATCATTTGATACACATAATTTAACATCAGTTACAACTATTTCAGTACCTACGTTTAATTGTTCTACTTCTTTTTTATCTGTTATAGGATTTTCATACTTATCATAGAAATTAAGTTGGAAGTTAGGTGGAATAGTTACAGGTAAAGTATTAAGTTCAGTTTGAGACATTTCTTTATTTTCATTTTTGTTAATAACTTTAGTTTTACTAAAATCTAATTTACCGGGACCTATAGTAAATTCACAATTAATACATTTTACACTTTGGTCATCATAATCAACTAAAAATTGTGCATCACCAGCTTTAGTAATAATAGTTTGACAATCAATATTTGTTGAAGCTTTAGAAGCATCACATTTATCAGAAATATCTTCTTTATAATCATTATCTATTGTATAATCAACATCAAATTTATCTAAATCATCTTTAGTTGCATTAGTTACATCATTTCCATAAGCATCTTTTGGATGAATAATTAATTTAGTTGTATCTCCAGCTTTAACATCATCAGTTTTTTCTACTTCAGCATAAGATTGATCTGGGTCAATTGGTCCACTCCATAAATAATATTCATAAGTATTAGGATTATATTTAGATGTTAATATTACTTTTGTAACTTTTTTACTTCCATATTGGACATTTAAGAAGTAATCATCAGTAACATAGTTATTAGTAGTTAAATCATATCCTCTATCTGATGCACCATTTGTTAATTGTTCTAATTTTGATTTTGGGAATAATGTTGTATTAGTTATATCAGTATATAAATTACCATATTTATCTTTTGGTATGAATTTAACAATTGAAGGATTTATAACAGTACCATCAACTGCACCAGAATCATAAACTAATTCAAATAGGTCAGGAGCACATTTAATATGTAGAGTAACTGTTTGAGGAATAGAATTTTTTTCATAAGTGAATGAAAGGATATTATCTTTACCTCCAGTAGTTGCTACATATTGTGTTACAAATAATTTAATTTGTCCATCTTTTTCTCCTTTTGTTTTTTCAAGAATAAGTAAATTAGAATCTAATTTGTAGGAATTACTAATATCAAATGAATTAAGATTAACTTCATAGTTCCATCTTAAACCATCTTTACATCTAAATTCAATATCAATTTGATATCTTTCTCCAGCTACACCATCTATATATGTAGGTCTAATATATGTTTTACTTAAATCATATTTTTGATAGGGAGATACATCTTTTTCTCCTAATAAATAAACTGGATAATCAGCATATTGTCCATCAACAGTAAGTCCTAAATGATATAAGCCTCCTGGTAATTTTCTAAATTCAATGCAATCTTTATGAGAAATATAAATAAAATCATCCATATTAGATACCTCTAAATCCCATGTATTAACATCATTGAAAGTCATAACACATGAAGAACTAATTTTTTTATCATATAAAGTAATTTTTTCTCCATTAGCTGTATATAAATATAATTTATAGAAAGGACAAACTTCTAAATTATTTATATTTGTTTGTTCAGTAGTAGTCATATAATTTTCTACTCCATCTCCTATATCATAATATAATTTACTTGATTTTAAGTCAATTTTTTGGTAAGAAACAGTAACAGTTTTCTTTTCACCAATTTGTTTTCCATCATAAGTAACAGATACTTCATATGTTCCTATGGCTTTATAAGTATATAAATATTTTATATTATTATCTTTTGTAACAGAATCATAATTATATTCAATATCTTTATCTTTATGAGTAACTACTTTAAGATTATCTTTTTCTTTTTCTAATTGCCCACTTACAGTACCTAAATTAACTCCATATTTATCTACTAAGGTAACTAAAACAGTTGATGATTCATTAATTATATATTCTGTTTTATCAATTGCCCAATATGATTTGTCTACATCTACTTTTCCAGGAATTCTAGTATAGGTAAATGAATATTTTTTACCACTTTCATTACATACTATATTCCAAGTATGTTTATTAATTGCCATATATATTTTATCAGTGAATAAATAATCTTTTTTTTGGTCATTGAAATCATAATTGTAATAATTTTCATTAGTACCAAATGAATCAGAACTAATTGTAATTTGATTTGTACCTTTAACTGAAGTTAATATATAATTTTTATATTTATCTTGTAATTTAAAGTTGAAATTAATTTCATCATCATTTGATATATAATTTTTCCAAGTATATTTATCTCCAGAAACAGTAAATTTGTCTTTATCTTCTACTTCTAAATAATAAGCTGGACCACTAGTAACTATTAAATTTATTTTTTGATCTATTTTATTTCCATCAACTGTAACAGTGAAATAATTATTTTCATTTACTTTAGTACATGTTACTTTAATAGAATATTGTCCTGGTAAATCAGCTTTATCAACAGAATATAAACAAGTATCTTTATCTTCATTGAATTCTACTTTTATTTTGTCATTAATGTCTGGATACCAATAATTTTTACGGACTTCTTTTGCTGTTCTAATTTCCATAATAGTTTTTCCTTCATCTCCGGCTTGTATTTTTATTGTTGTTGGATCAAACTTTGTTTTTGAGAAATCTGGATCATCTGATGAACCATCTGAACCTCCTATTATAGTAATAGGATATTCAAGTTTATTATCTGGAACACCTTTTTCTTGTACTATTAATTTATAATTGTCTCCATTTGTAATATATTGCCATTTGTTGATGTTATCATCTCCATTAGATGATGGACATAATGCAGCAACTTTTTTACCTATTGAATTAGTTACACATAATTTAACATCAGCTCCTTCAAAGATTACTTCAATATCTAATTCTTCTAAGAATTCAGGATCTGTAATACTATTTTTGAATTGGTCAAAGAATGTTATATCAAATATTGGTTCTTTTTTGGCTTCTACTTCATTTTGCTTTTTTGTATCTAAATAATATTCTTTATTTTTATAATATGTTTTTGTATTTTGGAAATCAAATTGACTAGCAAAGACAGAAAATACACAATTTTTACATTCTATTTCATCTTCTAAATAATGTACATGGAAAGCAATATTACCAATATATGAAATTGGTGTAACACATTCAATTGTATCATAAACATTAGTAGTATCATCTATTAATTTTCTAATAATAATATCAATAGCACTTGAATGCCCTTCACTTAATTTACAATCTTTTACAGTGAATTTTTCATCAGTTTCAACAATTTTATAATAAGTAAGGAATTCATCTTTTTGTTTATCACCTAAATCATCAATATCATTTAGATATATATCTTTTGGGTATATAACAATTGTATAATTACTTCCAGCAGCTTGATCTGGGGATGTTTGCATTTCAGCATATGATGTTTCAGGAGATATAGGACCACTTTTAATTCTATAGTTAATTGGCTCATCTAAATAATCTGAAGTTACTTGGACATTAGTACTAATAGTAGTTTTGTATTGAACTTTTAATAAACCATTTTCAAGATAATTATTAGTTGTTAAAGATACACCTTCTAAAGATTTTCCATGAGTTAATTTATTAAGATATTCTTTAGTTACTGAACTATCAAAGGTATATAAATTACCAAATGAATCTACTGGCTTGAAAGTTAAAATAGGATGGTTTATAACATTTCCATCAGTAGGTCCATCTACTAACACTAATTTGGCAAAATCTCCTCCTTTAATTGTAAGTGAAACAGTTTGAGGTATTTGTTTGCTGTCATATAATATAGTTAATATATTATCTCCTTTATCAGTAACTACATTTTGAGTAACAGATATTATATATTGACCTTTTTTATATCCTTCCACAACTTTAGTAATAAATTTATCACTACTTAATCCATAAGAATTAGTAAATTTGAATTTATCCAAAGAACCCCTATAATTCCATCTTAGTCCATCTTTTGCTCTAAATTCTAATTTAATTTCATATGTTTTTCCGACTTGACCATCAATATGTGTTGGATCTACAAAGGTTTGAGATAAATCATAATCTTTTTCATTAGAATAATCGTTATCACCATCTCCTACTAAATATAATTGATAATCTTGGCTTTCTCCATCAGCTGTAACTGTTAAAATATAATCTCCACCTTTTAAACTTGAAAATTGATCTTTATCTTCATTTTGATAAGTAAATTGAATATAATCACCTTTTTTATTAACTTTTAAATTCATATTTATTCCTTGTCCAGTCATTGTACATGAAAATTGATTTGCTGAAGTATATATAGTTTTGGCTCCACCAGAAGTATATAAAATTAAATTATAGAAAGGAATTTGTAAACTATTTTGAATTGTATATTTTGTATTTGGATACATATCAATTGTAGAATCTAATACCATTTGTAATTTACTTGATTTCAAACTAAATTCAGGAGCTGTAACTTTTAAAATTTTTGAACCACTACATGTGATATCATGAGCATTATAATAGGCTATAATTTCATAAGTACTTGCTGTACCAAAAGCATGTTGGAATCTAATAGCATAATTACTTGTAATTTGAGCAAATTCAAGATTAAAAGATTTTTTAGTAGATTGATCTATTGCTGTAACTTGAACATTTCCTTTTATTTCATTTAATTTACCTTCAGTTATTCCCATAAATGCATTATTTCCATCTTTTAAATATACATCAACAAAACCATATTCATTTATATTTATATCATTTTTTAATAAATTGTAATTAGAATATTCTAAAGAAACTGTTTTTTTTATTCTTGATTGATCATATTTTACATAATATTTGTGATTACAACTACCATCTCTCATGTGAAATACCCAAGTATATTGTCCATTTTGAAAATCAAGTTTATCTCTAAATTGATAGGCTTTAGCAGTTTTATTATATGATATTGTATATTTTCTTGTATCTGCACCATATTGTAAGCAATAAATATCAGCATAATTATCAAAGTAATTATCTTTAGTTAAATTTTTATAGTTTTTATCTAAAACAAAGAAGAAAAATTCTAAATTACCATCTACATAATCTCCTAAATAATCATAATAATGTTCTCTAGGTTCTGGTTCATGAGTAAGTTGAAAGAATTCAGGTTTTTGATATTGTAAATAACAAGCTTGAGATTCTGAAGAATAGACATAATAATTTGCTAATTCATTTCCTTTTACTGTTAATTTGATGTTACCCCAATATTGGCTATTTAAAGTAGCATAAATTTCATAAGTACCCGCAATTGAAAGTGCTACAACTCTATAACTAAATGTTCCACTATTTGTTAATTCAACTTTAATATTATTTTTACCAATATCATGATTATATAAATTATTATCACTTGTTTTTAATACAAGTGTGTTAAGCTTTTTTTCTACTCCCATTGAAAATTCAATGTCATTATAATTCACACTAAATGATTCCTTTGTTTTTTGGAAACTATATTCATGGAAACAAGTGGTATAAGAACCAATTTTTAATGTATTTGAATTAAATCTAAAAGTGACATATTTAACTTCACTTTTATAAGTTATCTTTAAAGTATAATCATAAGAAGATCTTGGAATAATTTTATCAGAAGCTATTTTACCTACATTATATATACCTATATATTCAGGGGAACTATTATCATGATATATTTCTGCAACAAATTTTGGATAATCAAAAGAATAATCGTGATCACTATAAAATTCAACTTTAACTTCTGAAACATCGAAAATTGAAGGATAAGTCTTATATTTAGATATAAGTGTACCTGTTGAATCAGCGAAATCTAATGATGTTAATTTACCTCCTTTATCATTTCTATATTCAATTACAGCATTATCTATATCTACCCATTTTTTAGTATAATAATTGAATATTTTTGCATTACCTAATGAAAAAGAAGAACTTGATACATATATTATATTTACTTTTGGGCTAATAGTTGTTTTTGATTTTTTACTGTCTTTAGTAGTTAAATACCCATAAAATTGGTATATGCCTGGTTCTGTAATTTGGAATGGGCATTGATAATAATTTCCTTTATCATTATAACTATTTGTATATGTTTTAGATGAAGGAGTAGTTCTTTTTGTTTGGCAAGAAAAGTCATATTCACCTGTACTAATAAATGTTTTAATATCCATTATATTTCCTTTTCCATCTTTAAAGTAACAATTATAATATGCAGTATCTCCTTCTTTTAAAGTTGGCGCTTCAGTATATCCATCTATAGTACAATAAGAATCAGCAGCACTTACTCCCCCTATTATGACATTGAAATTAATAGATTCTGACATATAGGCGTTTTTAGTAATTTCATAGCTACCAGTTTTTACTATAGTAATAACTAATTGATAATGAGAATCTTTTTTTCTCATAGTAAGAGTGGCAGAATTTGCTTTAGTTAATGTTAATCCAGTATTTTTTAATATATCAGATGATGTTGTACCGGCATCTGCATCATTTCCAAAGCTATCTTTTAATTCAAAATCAAGTACTATTTCAATTGAAGATCCTTTCAAAGGGAAATCTCCGTCTACTGTTCCATAAGTTAATGTTCTTACACCATTTGAAGAAGTTGAAAAATTATCTATATTTGTTACAGTTCCATCATGACCGATTAAATTTATATTGTTTATAGCACCTCCGACAATGGTATATTTATTTTCTGGTCCAACACCATGAGAAGCTTCCGATATACCAATAGTGTGTTCACCAAGAACATTGCAAGCATTCATCGATAAGAAAAGGCTATATTCATCTTTCATTCTGATTTGTAAGTTAGAAGCAGCACAATCTAAAGATAAAGAGAATGAATAAGTCCAGATACCTTGTCTGAAACAATGTGGTATTACTTGGCCTTTATTATTGATAAATGAGAAAAGATATTGAACAGTTTCACCAGCTTTATATGTATAAGTATCTAATTCTTGTTCATCCACATAGAATTTACCGCTCATTTTAGAAATATCAAAATTATCTTCACAAATAAATGTTCCAAGGACATTTAATTCTCTTCTATTACCATTCATGTTACCAGTGAATCCTACATAAGCAGTATTTGAACCTAAAACACTATATAGATCTACATTATGAGAAAAAAGTAATTCATTTGGTCCAGAATATACCATTAATTTTTTGTCAGTATATATAAGCCTGAAATCCCAAGTCATGTCTTTTGAAGGATTAAATCTTTGATTAATTAATTTTCCAGAAATATAGGCTGCACTATCATCATTTGAGCATTGAGAATCACAATACCTGAAAGAATAGCTACTATCATCAGGATCATTAAGAGTTTTATCAAAATCAAATTCAAGAATAAAGCTTTTTGTGAATCCATAATATCCTATATAATCACTTGTTCCAGTACTTAATTTATTTTTGTTTTTAGAAATAACAATAGTAAAACCTTGTAAAGTTCCTTCAGCATTAGTTTCTATATAATCAATTCCATTGATCTCAGCTTTTAAATGAACTTCAAATCTAGGCTCTATTAAAACTTTTCTTCTGTACCATAGAGCCCCATTACCTTCATGGAAAAGTAATGCTGGGACATAATTTCTAGCGGCACCTTCTTCACTTGCTGATGTTTCATCTAAATATGTTTTTCTCATACCTGATGGGCAGGTGTCTTGAGTCATAATTGATTGGATGACAACCATCCATAATAATAATACCAGAAAACTAAATCTTTTTATAGTTTTCATTTGTTTTTTAATTGTTTTAAAAAATATTTTTTCGTATTTATCATATATTTGATAAATGAATAAAAACTTTAAATATTATAAATAATATTTAAATCATTTAATTAGGATTAAGTTTAATGATATATAATTATTTATTATTTTTTTAAATAAAATTATTTAATTATATATATATTTATACAGTATATTTATTGGGGATTGGGGATTGGGGAT
>JAEEGK010021874.1_pt1 | contig 13481 bp, 10 predicted proteins | sample 8958771 | NCBI WGS metagenome assembly JAEEGK01 (sample SAMN16246547, study PRJNA631951) | gut metagenome | biome: gut microbiome; feature: rumen; material: SC-attached | host: Bos | place: Iran: Karaj | collected 2018-10 | reverse complement strand
GGTACTCTCAGAGAGAGTTGCACTTTTTTGCTGTTTTCTCCCACAGTTTTCCACATTCCTCGGCTATAGAAAGAGGCGTTGCCTCAATTCGGCTTGCTTAGCCGTTTTGAGACAACGCCTTTTTCTCCGTTTTCTGCTTTACAGTCTGGCGATAGGGCCGCCCAATTCACTCATCAGCTTCGGGTCCAGCTTTTTAATCTCTTTCTTTTTCAAAATGTCTTCAAGGTTTTCGTCAGAAACCAGTTTGAGGTTGTTCATACCCGCGGTAACGGAATCAAGCTCCGCCTCCGAGAGCTCCGCTTCCTCTGCTTCGGCAGCTTCCAATTTCGATTTTTCCTCTTTAGTATTCATAATTACTTAAGCTCCTCTCGCATTATTTTTATCAAACTCCGGTAAAAACCGGTAAGCAATCAATGGTCTATTATATGCAGCAGCGTTCCCGCGACACCGAAGCACCAATGTACTATCCATACGCCGTAAATTGACCGCTGCTTCTCATAAAGGATACCTTCAAGCCCCGCAAGAAGCGCAGCGCCGAGCATAAACATAAGGCCGAGGTGGATATGGAGCGTTGCGAAAGAAAGAGACGATATAACGATAGCAGCCGCTCCTACGTGCCGCCCCACCATTATTCTCCGAAGGTTGCCCTGAATAACGCTTCGAGCAAGGAATTCCTGCACGCCAGCGGTAAACACGTAGATTATCTGCCGGGCGCCGAAAGCGCGGATATCGAAGAAGGGGTACTCTGGGCCAAAGGCGTTCGGTGCGAATATGCGGATAAGGGCCTTTGCGATACACATAAACGCGACGGCACACGCCGCGATAATCAGTCCCGTTCGCGCCGTTTTCCACGGGGTTTCCGTCTTGATACCGAGGTCTTTCCAGGTAAGGCTCGTGCTGATAAGAACATAGAAAAACATCAAAAAGCCGAGAACCTCAACGCCGTGTGTCATTACGTCCGTCGATACCGGCTGCCCCAAATACTGCCAGAGCGCATAGACGACCATCCAGCAGCAGTAGGCAAAAAGGAACGCGGAGAAGGTCTTGGACGAGTCCTTAATCAGCTCAGAATAAATCATATTGGACAGGGACACGGCGGTCATAGATCCCAGAGACTGGAGGCTGAATTCATCATCCTCCGTAAAAGGGATGACCTCGCCGTTATCTCCAAGCTTGTTAATGAGTTGGAGGACACCTATAAGCTTCTCCTCCGAATCCTCCAACGGGACCACCAGCATAGACGCCGTGCGGTAGCCCGTCATCGCGTCGTAACGCTTGGGTCCGGAGAAATCGAAGCGGTCGCTGTTATAAACGTCCGGGATGTTTATAAGCTCGCGGTGAATGGCGGAGAAAGCGCAGACGTTTTCCTCCTGCAGCTCTACGGGCGGCAGGCTCGCATCCTTACTTGTCCTGTTCACCTTCTGCGAAAGGGTCTTCATGATGTGGAAGCTCAGGCGGCCTTTTTCATGGATATAGAGCGTCCCCGCATCGCAACCGGATATTTTCATTGCCTCCGCAAGAAGCTTTTCCAGCAGAAGGTTTTTGTCCTTTTCGGTCGTCAGCTCGCTGCCAATGGCAACGATCTCATGGAGTTCAGCTCGGTTCAGCACCTGTTCTCACCTTCTCTAACCTCTGTACGGTTGTCGTACCATGTCCACTGGACATGGTATAATGCTGTTTTTTTCTGTTCCCGCGAAGCGGGGAGAAAAACAGCATTTGATTATAATAACCATTATGCGGTTATTATACCACAATAAGCCGCAGAGATAAAGAGCTTATGCTGACAATTATTTTACATTTTTTCGTCCTTATTATCGTTTGGCATTATAAGGATGCTTTGCATTATTGTTAGCTTTGCAACTATAACTCTCGTGTCAAATCAGACGTTTAACTATTAATCGGTTAATTTGCTCAAAACCCTTGATTATAGTGAAAATTTGTATATAATTACTATATAACAAGAAACTCACAGGAGGAAAAATGTTGGATTATATCAATGCGCCCGGGCGCATATATGACATTCAGGGTTACGCCGTCCATGACGGCCCGGGTATACGCACGACCGTTTACACGAAGGGCTGCCCGCTGCGCTGCCTTTGGTGCCACAGCCCGGAATCGCAGAGGCGCGATTTTGAGCTCGGGTACCTCCCGGTAAAGTGCCTCGGCGCGGATATCTGCGAGGATGACTGTATAAAGGCCTGTCCCGAGGGCGCCATAAGCCGCGATAAGCCCGTCCCGGCGCCGGACGGCTCCGGCGACATTCAGAAGATAATTATTGACCGCGCTAAATGCACCGGCTGCATGAAATGCGCCGAAGCCTGCATATGTGAGGCGCTTTACACCGCAGGCTGGGACACGACGGTGGACGAAGTCTACAATCGCGTTATGAAGGACGTAAGCTTTTTCGCCGACGGCGGAGGAATAACCATATCCGGGGGCGAAGCGATGGCTCAGTTCGATTTTACGCTGAACCTCGCAAAACGTCTCAAGGACAGCGGAATACACATCTGCCTCGATACGACGGGCTTTGCCCCCACCGCCCACTTTGAGGAAATAATGCCGTACATAGACCTTTTCCTATATGATATTAAGCACATGGACCCCATAATGCATAAAAAGCTCACCGGGACGGACAACGAAATAATCCTCAAAAACGCCCGTTTCCTCGCCGAACACGGCGCAGCGCTCCAAATACGCTTTCCCATCATCCCGAGGCTGAACGATCAGGAGACGAACATCCGCAAAACCGCCGAATTCTGCGCTTCGCTCGGGGAGTCCGTGAAGCTCGTGCAGCTTCTCCCCTACCATAAGGCGGGCCGCAGCAAGTATGACCGTCTGGGCTGGCATTACCGGCTTAGAAAAGTCGAACCGCCGGACGAAGATTTCATGCAAAAAACGCTTGAATTATTCCAAGGCATGGGTCTCAACGCCCAAATCCACTGATTTTCGTCAAAAAAATGTGCTCAGCACAGAAAGGAATATAAAATGACAAACTTTGATTACCCCATTTCGGAGCGTATTCAGGCTCTGAAGGAAAAGCGGCTGCGTATCAACAAGGACCTTCGGCTCAATTTTGAACGCAACCGCATCATCACGGAGTATTACAAGGAGCATCCCAACGAGTATCCCATCCTCAAGCGCGCGGGCTTCCTCTACACCTGGCTCACCACCCGCGAGATAAATATCGACGACGATGATATTTTCCTCGGCGACGCCGGCCCCCATTGCCGCACACTGCATTTTGACATAGAGCAGTGCAGCCAGCAGTGGATGCGCGGCTGCTTCGGAGATACGGACGAACGCTTCAAAGCGGCGTGGCAGGTTCCCGGCAGCGTTTGGGTGGACGACGAGGACAGAAAGTGGATCCTAGAAGCCGCCGATTTTTGGAAAACTAACGACATTGCCTCCACCGCTATGGGGCTCTTCCCCGAGGAATTCACCGCCAGGATGGCCCCCTTCAAGGATTTCCTCAACGGCTCCTACCCCGGCCATTTCACGCCGAACTACGAGCGCGCCGTTACGGTGAGCTTCGGCGAGTGCAAAAAGGTCGCACAGCAGAGGCTTGAAGAGATCCGCAATCATACGACGACGGACAACGTCCGCAGCGAGCTTTTCTACCGCGCTTACATCAAGGTCTGCGACGGCATGATAGCCATGAGCAAGCGCTACGCCGAGGGCTGCCGCAAAAAGGCCGAGCAGACCGCCGACGCACAGCGCAAGGCTGAGCTTCTCAAGATGGCCGATTCCTGCGACTGGATAATGGAGCATCCCGCCCGCAATCTTTGGGAGGGCATCCAGAGCATGTTCTTCTACCAGTACCTGCTCACGGCGGACGGTACCCACTGGGCCGATTCTCCCGGTCTTATCGACAGCTTCCTCGGGCCTCTCGCCGAAAACGACATTGCCAGGGGCGAGCTCACCCGCGAGCAGGCGCAGGATATGTTCGACGCGCTCGTTCTCCATTTCGGCGACCAGATAATCATGTTCCCGAAGCCGAATAACGACCAGCTTATCGAGGCTCATAACAGCGGCAAAACCATGTTCGACCTTCAGGGCGGCATGCAGAACATCGCCGCGGGCAGCCTTATCACCATCGGCGGCATGAGGCCGGACGGCAGCGGCGACTATAATATCGCCACCGAAATGGTACTCCTTGCCTATTACCGCCTGCGCGTAGCCGAGCCGAGTCTTGCGCTCCGCATCAACAAGGGCACGCCTGACCGCATCTGGGAAATCGCAGTAGAGTGCAGCAAGCGTCTCGGCGGCATCCCACAGTTCAATAACGACGACGTTGTCATCCCCGCGATGCTGAAAAGAGGCGTTCCCATTGAGGACGCCCGCCGCTACTCGGTATTCGGCTGCGTGGAGCCTGCTATAAGCGGCAAGGAGTGGTCGATGGGAGCTAACTGCGGCGCTTTTGGCGCGGGCAACAGCCCTATCGGCGTATTGCAGTACATCATCCATGGGAACAAAGACCCCATGAGCGGGCGCGAGGGAGATCTTCCCTGCAAGAAGCTATATGAGTATGACAGTTTCGAGGAATTCCAGGCAGAATTCGAGCGCCAGTGCAAACACTACATAGACGAAATGGCGAGGATGTACCATTTCGCTGCGCTCGTTTTCAATACGGCCTGGCCCGTTCTCTCCGCCTCCATGATGACGGCGGGCTGCCTCGAATCCGGCAAGGACGTCACCTGGGGCGGCGCGACGTATAACGGCACAGGCTCGATGATTGGAGCGGTCGCGACGGTCGGCGACAGTCTGTATGTGATAAAGAAGCTCTGCTTCGATGACAAGACCGTCTCCGCCCGTGATCTTTACGATGCCATCTGTGCCAACTGGGTCGGCTTTGAAAAGCTCCGCCAGACTATTCTCCATGCCGTCACCCATTACGGCAACGACGATGACGGCCCCGATTCCCTCGTTGAATGGTTCACGAATCTCTGGGTCGATTACTATAATTCCCGCCCCGGCGTTAACAACGGCACGAACAACTGCGGCGCGCTCGATCTTTACTGGGTCGGCGGCGGCAAGCGCCAGTGGGCGACTCCGGACGGAAGGAAGACCGGAGATCCGCTCTCCATTTCAAGCGATCCTCGTCAGGACTGCGTAAAGAACGGCCCGCTTTCCTACGTTAAGAGTGTGGCGAAGATGCCCTGGGTCAAGCTTCGCTGCGGCGGCGCGATAAACGTAAGGCTTGACGGAAACTCCGTCAAGAGCGAGGACGCGCGATCCAAGGTTCGCAAGCTTATAGAAACCTATTTCAAGCTCGGCGGCCTGCAATTCCACTTCACCGTCGCCGATACGGAGGTTATGCGCGCCGCGCAGAAGCATCCCGAGGATTATCAGGATCTCATTGTGCGCATTGCGGGCTTCTCGGCATACTTCACGCACCTGTCCTTCGACGATCAGGAGAACTATATCCAGAGGCTTGAGCTCGGAGTGTAAAAACTGCAAAAACCATGAGAAAGCGCTGCCCGTACACAATCGGGCAGCGCTTTCATTTTCTCCTATTCCAGCTCTACATCCATACACGACAGCAGCATCGGATTAATGTCAAACTCCGCTTCGTCCCCTCTTTTGCAATCTATGTCCGTAACATCCAGAGTTACGGACTCGGAGCCAACCGCGCCCAGCACGGGGCATTTTATTCCCCCGATAATTGCGAAGGGAATGTTTTTCCTTACGAACCGTTCCTTAAATATTCGTGCAAAGCTTCTCAGCTCTCCCAAAAGTGTCCGCTCGCCTTCGTTTTTTGCAAGGGCAAAGCCGTAATGTGTTCCTATTTGGCAGGTTGCCGCGCGTATAGCTTTGTTTGCCTTGTATCCCGCTCCGTAGCCCACGCTCATTCCCGCCGGAAGCTCCCTTATCTGTTCTATCGGGACGCTGCAATGTCCCGTTGCCTGCAGGCCAAAGCTTTCAGCCTGCGCGATTCTTCCGAAAATGGCGCTGCCAACCCTTACGGCGTCCAGATTCATCTCCGGGTGATGAAACAGTGCCGAGCTGGCCGAAATATGGCGGATGCCGGGGTCTATTCCCGCATCGGAAAGCTCCTTCAGGACTCTGCTAAACAGGCCAAACTGCTTCTTTACGAGTTTGGCGTTACAGCCGCAGCAAAAATGAGAATAGATACCGATAAACTCTATTTCCGGGCAATTACTATACATCCGGCATATCTCCCTCGTCTGCTCCGGAAAAAAACCGCGTCTTCCCATACCCGTGTCGATTTTTATATGTGCACGAGGGCGCTTTCCCGTGATATACCACAGGTTTTTGAGTATTTGTGCGTCAAACGAGGAAGAAACCGTGAAGGAAACGCCGATTCTCGCAAGGGCGATGATTTTGTCCGTCTCTGACAGAGGCGTAAGCAGAAGCAGGTCGTCAAACCCGATTCCCGCGCGAGAAACTGCCATCGCCTCATCGGGCGACGTTACAGCAAAGCGCCTTATCCCGTTTTCTGCGCAAAGCGATGCAAGCCGTGTGCAGCCAATGCCGTAGCCGTCGGCCTTTACCGCCGCGTAAACGGCGGCGTCCCCTGCCTGTTCGCGGATACGGGCAATGTTATGCTCCAGCCTGCTTCTCTCAATTACATAGCGCCTCATTAAAAATGCAGTCCTTTCTTTTGTACAATGGTATCATAAGAAAAGACTGCATATAAAATGCGTAATAACTGCATCAAATTTGTATCATTTCCGGGTCATTCGTCAAGCAATATTAAGGCAGAAAAGGTCGCCGGAATAGTATACCGGAACATCTTCCGAGCGCTCCTCCGTTTTCAAGGTAACGGCTGTCGAAAATTCCGATGTCTGCTCCTGTTCAGCTTCGGTTCCGTAATATATCCCCAGTATTTTCCCTATCAGCTCAAAGGTCAAAGGGTCCGGTTCCCAAAAGCTCATAGTGTCGTCACTGACTAATAGCTGAAGAAGCTTGTCCATCTGTTCGTCATAAACGGCTTTGATATAAACGCCGTCATAATACGTGTCCACTTCCTCTCCAAAGCGGAACTCAATCTCCCACACAGTAAAGGAATGTCCGCTAAGATCCGAAACGGTATAGTGACGGGGCTGCCCCGCAGTTGAAGCGAGGAAGCTTTGATAGCTGAAATCGTATAGACTCACGACGGAGGCCGTAAGCTTTTTTATCTCGGTTACGGTTTTTTCCGTCACCTTATCGGCTTCTCTGTCCGCAGCGGGAAGATCCGTTACTAAATAGCCATCAAGGTTTCTCAGCATTTCGAGTCTGCCGAGGATGGATAGCTCCGAGCTTGCGCCGTCGTCCTCCGTGATTAAAAACTCCTCCTCAGTCTCCAGCTGCCGCAGATCCTGACGCTGAAAATATGAGGACGGAAAAATGAAGCAGAAGACTATTACAGCAACAGTCACCGGCAGCAGGAGAAACAGCAGCAGTCTTTTCATGCCGCGCCTCCGTTCAGTGTCACCTTAACGATGGTTCCCTTGCCCATGATGCTTTCAAACTCCATTGTGCCGTTATGCAGTTCGACGATTTGTCTGCACAGACTCAGGCCGAGCCCCACACCGCCCTGCGCCCTGCTGCGCGATTTATCTACGCGGTAAAAGGCTTCCGTTATCCTGCTCAGCGCCTCCTGCGGCATGCCTTTCCCGTTATCCACGACGCGTATGGCGCAGCCGGTTGTGGTCATGTCGCTGAGAATATATATATTTCCGCCGTTATCCAGAGCCTTTCTCGCGTTGTCCATAAGGTTTATAAGCAGGGATTTCACGAGGTCCGGCTCAAGGAGGCACTTTCCCTCCTGGCATTTGCACTGAATAACTACGTTTTGCTTTTGCAGGACGGGCTTAAACTCCTTAACGAGGTTTCCTATAAGCGCCGCAGGGGAAACCGCCTTTAATTCAAGCTCCTGCCTGTTCATCACAAGAAGATCCAACAGCTTCAGCGAAAGACTTTCAAGGCGCTTACTCTCTGAAAAAATGTAGTTGGCCGCTTCCTGCTGCTCTTCAATATCGAGGCTCTGACCGCGAAGGAGGTCTGCGTAGCCGATTATGGAGGTCATCGGCGTTTTCAGTTCGTGGGCAAAGGCGCCCATGAATTCCTCCTGGCGGCGCATAGTCTCGCTTATCGTCTCAATATTTTCCTCCAGCTTGTCCGCCATATGGTTAAAGTCTCCGGCAAGGAGCTCTATCTCGTCCCCGGAGCGTATTTTCGCTCGGCTCGTCAGGTCCCCCGCCGCTATTCTTTTTGCGGTTTCCGAGAGCTTTCGGAATGGTCTTGTAATAAAAAGCGAAATTAAATAAGATACTCCTGCTCCGATGACGAGCACTGCTATGAGCATGAGGCGATATAGGCGGATTTGGCTGTCTCGCACGCTGTAGACCTGAGTAACGTCCCGGCTGATTTGCAGTGACAGGCTCTGGTCGTTAATTATCATAGGGTGCGTGATAAGGATATATTTCCGTCCCGCAAGCTCAACAAGCTTCTGAATGCCCCTTCCCTCTTTAAAGAGCGCGGCTATCCGCTCTGTGCCGAGCTCCAAGTCCGGCACGGTCCCGGCTTCGTAAACAGGCTTTCTGTACCCGGAAACGCTCTCCAGTCTCAGACCCGACCACAGGGAATTGGCCTGATCGTCTATCTGGAACATAGTGTCGTTAATATTGCTCAGCAAATCCCACGAATACGCCTTCTCAAGCGCCGTCTGCTGCAAAATATTCTCTACCATGCGGCAGGCGCTTTTCGCGTTGTCTGTCTCGCTTTTGAGGGACGAGCGGAACGAAACGGTAATGAGGGCGCATACGCTTATCGCAAAAGCAAGCGACAGTAATATCGTCGTGCATAGCATTATTTTTATTCGCAGCTTCAAGCCCGTTTCCTCCTTTCCGTTTATCCGTGCCCTTTACGCCTCAAGCCGATAACCAACCTTGTGTATGGCAACTATGTTGTCCTCCCAGCCGACCTTTTTTCTCATCCGCTGGACATGGAGGTCTACAGTGCGGCTGCCGGAGAGATACTCCCCTCCCCACACGCGTTCGTATATCGTTTCGCGGTAAAGCGCAATTCCCGGATTCTGCGCAAAAAGGAGCAGCAGCTCGTATTCTTTGTTCGTGAGCTGGATTTCCTCGTCCCCGCGCTTAACAACCATGCTCTTAGTATCTATATACAGTCCGCAGATCCGTATGATGTCATTGAGCTTATTATATCTGCGGAGCACCACCTCCACGCGTGCCAGCAGCTCTATTATTTCAAAGGGCTTGACAATATAGTCCTCTGCGCCCATTTTAAGGCCCTTCACCCGGTCCGTGACGGCGTTTTTCGCCGTAAGGAAAATCACGGGGATTTCGAGGGGCTTGATATACTCCATTAGCTCAAAGCCGTCGGCGCCGGGAAGCATAACGTCCAGAAGCACGAGATCAAAGAATTCTTTTTCGAGTATATCCGCAGCCGCAATGCCGTCATAAGCGCAGCAGCAGCTGTACCCGGCTTTTGTAAGACTGAGCCGAATAAGGTTTGATATAGGTTTTTCGTCTTCAACTATAAGTATTTTTATCAAAGCGAATCATCTCTTTTACAGTCTTTTCGATATAAACATTATCACACGCGCGGTAAAATATCAACTTAACCTTAAATAATTCTACAGGCATGAAGACCCGAGTTTTCAAAGGGCCGGCGAATAGATAATAATTGCAAAAATATCACAAAAAGCCATGGCAATTTGTGCAAATTGTGTTATAATTGCACTAATAGAATTTGAAAGGAGCGACACTATGCAGCTCGATTTGAAAAAAATGCCTTTCGGTCAATGTCTGAGCCGTCACCTGCTCTTTGAGGAGTGGGACCCTCAGGGCAAGGGCTACACAAAGGGTCTGTACCTCGCTCTCGCCGCAGAAAGCAGCAGCATGTTCGGCGGAGTGGTTTCCCGCAGCGCCGGAATGGTAAAGCTTACGCCGACGCTCGGCGGCGAAGAGCTTCCCGTCACCGTGGAGGCAAGCGTCTCGGAGGCCGCTCTGCACTCTGGCGGGAAAACGCTTCGCATGGCGATCGATGGGAAAGCCCTGCTTCTGGAGTCTGACGGTCTCAGTCTCACGATGCAGGTCCGCCTCGGCTTCGGCGAAACTGCCGCCGACTTTGAAAACGGTTACGTTTTGAACATGGGGCCCACGCGCTACATCATCGAAATGCGCAAGGGCAAAGCGGACTTGCAGGTCATGTGGGATCTCACCGCCCTTCATTCTACGGATCCCGTCATCACTCTCACGCCCGAGGACGGCAGGCTTGAGGCCGTATTCTGGGACACTGATTCGAGCTTTGCCCGCCCGGAGATTGCCCCCAATGTCTCCGCAGCCGCCAGGAAAGCGGAGACTGCCTTCGCCGATTTCAGGGCGCGCTGCTCCGGCACGAACGAGGTATACGCCTACGCTCTGTGGCTCAGCTTCCAGAAAACGCGCGGGCAGGAGCTTCTTATCGCGAACAAAATGTCCGACGTCAAGGCGCTCGGGCGCGCCCAATTCACCGCCGCGCTCGCTTATAAGGATACGGAGCAGGTCCTTGACGCGCTTCTTAACGTTTTCGCCCTCATGACTCCCGCCGGGATGGTCCCCGCCTGGGTGAAGGATTCCGCCATTCTGCCTGAGGCCGCGCCCCCGCTTTGGGGGCTCGCACTCTGCCGCGCTATAGCTCACGATGGTCTGGACGGCGCAGCTAAGGATAAGCTTGAGCGCTGCTATGAGCTTGCCGCAAAGGCCACCGAGTGGTGGTACAGCAACCGCTCGGCAAACGGTGCCTGCTTCTATGCCTACGCCTGCGAAAGCGGCTGGGCAAGGCAGCCCCTTCCCTCCGACGCGACCCCTCAGGTCTTCCCCGACCTCTGCGCGTGGATGTTCCTTAACTGCAAGGCGCTCGCCGCCCTCGCGGATAAGCTCGGCAAAAGCGACGCTGCCGCGTGGCATGACAAGGCCAAGGCACAGCTTGACATTCTGAAAAGCCTTTGGGAAAACGGTGCTTTCGTCATACGAAACGCCATCACAGGTGAAGAAGCGCCCTGCCCGTCAGACAGCGCCATCATGACCCTCGCTTTGGGCGAGGATCTGCCCGAAGGCGTCGCCCCGACGGGTGAAGCGGACGGCATCCCCGCCTATATTGCGGCCTTAGGCTGCTCAAAACGTGCTGCGGCGCTGGCGGCTGAAAGCATTGAAAAATCCGGTGTTCCCGCAGCCGCAAATTATGACCCCGAGCTTTGCGCCCTGAGCTTAGCGCTGGAAGAAAGGAGCTGAAAAGATGTTTGGAATAGGCGAAAAATTTGACCTGACCCATGCGGTCTATGCGCGCGAAGGAAGCGCGTTCTTCCTCATCGAGAACTATTATTCGCACCTGCTCCAGCTCTCCTCCTATAAGCCCGGCGCGTGGCTGGACTCCAACCCCTTCCTCTTCAATCTCCGCGCCTTTCTGGGCGAACGTGAGATGCCCTATACCTATCACGGCGACCCCGGCAGCATGAAGCTCACCTGCATGACCGGGCAGCTTGAGCTTATTTTTACATACAATGAATATGCGCGCATACTCGGCACGGGCGGACTCAGCCTCATGCTTGAGGCTTCGCGCTACAAGCCCGGTGCTCCCGCCGTTGACGGCGCCTGCCACGGCGTATGCACGCTCCCGGACGGCACGACCGAGCTGAGCTGGTCCACCTACGGCAAGCTCCGCCTGAACCCGCTGAAGGGCAGCGTCAAGGTAGAGACAGAACAAAACGACGTGGGTGAATATACCGCCGTGAAGCTCACTCTCCTGCCCGACGCAAACGGCGAATCAGACTTCGCGCTCCATGAGGATATGATAGAAATCCCCGCGCTCCCAAAATCTTACCCCGCGCCGGAGGAGCTGCGGAAGGACGGGTTTGAGCGCTACGCAAGCTTCCGGCAGAATTACCGCAAGCCCGCCGAGGGCTTCGAGCAACTCTTTAACTACGCTTCCCACACCGTTTGGGCAAGGCGCACAAAGCCCGGCGCAGGCGGCATATACAAAAGCCCGATGATTCTCATGCATTACGAATACCTCGGAGAAGGCTTTTCATGGCAGCAGAGCTTCAACGGCATGGCCATGCTTAATAACCCCAAGGAGGGCTGGCGCCAGATATGCACGATGTTCGAGTATCAGAACGAGCAGACCGGGCAGCTCCCCGGCAACGTCGGCTTCCTCACAGCCAACGCCGGAATTCAGCCGCCCATTCAGGGCTTTGCGCTGGATTACCTCATACAGCATTGCGGCGACAGCTTCCTTACGCGCGAGGAATGCGAAAAGATGTACCCGAAGTTCGCCAAATGGCTTGATTTCTGGGTGACCTACCGCTCCGCCGGACGCGGCGATGTCGTTCAGATAAATTCCCCGAACGACTCCGGCTGGGACGACGCGACGATTTTTGCCGACGGTTTCCCCACGGTGAACCCCGATCTAATGGCGTTTATGATAGACCTTCTCGAAGCAACGGGCCGTCTCGCCGAGGGCTGCGGCAAAAATGCCGAAGCAGAGGAATACTACGCGCGCAGCAAGTGCCTTCTTCAAATCCTGCTCGACGAGCATTGGGATGGCGACCGCTTCGTGACCATGCATAACGGCAAACCCGTCAAGAGCCTCTCGATCGCGGGCTTCCAGCCGATAATCCTCGGCAAAAAGCTCCCGCAGAACATCATTGACCGCATCACCGAGCAGCTTCTTGAGGAGGATAATTACCTCACCGAAATCGGTCTTGCCTCCGAAAGTCTCCGCAGCGCGAACTCCGATTACGGAACCAGCACCTTCGTCCACGGGCGCGTAGTTGCGCCGGTGCAGCTATTCATGTGCGCCGGGCTGAACCTCGCCGGAAAAAAGAAGGAGGCGGCGTACATCGCCCGCCGCTTCTGCCGGTGCAGCCAGGAGCGCGGCTGTATTCTCGGCTTTCCGCCGAGAACGGACGTCTATCCCGCCACGGGCAAGCCCGTTTTCATCACACCCGGCCCAGTTGCCTCCGATGGCTGGCCGTGGAGCAGTTGGAACGCCTGCTCGAACCTCACGCTCATTACCTCCGTCATCCCCGAGGATGAGTAATAAGCGTTGTTTCACTCGGTAATTCCGTTCACAGGCTTGTTTTTTTCGCTCCGGCATCACTACCGAGGGCTCGCAAAAAGATATACAATGATGGTTTTTTATGCTCCGTTATGTGCATATTGTTAGTTGCCTTATGTATTTTTGCTAAAAATATACTGTAAATATCATACAGTTAACCGTTGAAAAATGAGCTAAAATATGGTATAAATAACATAGTGAATAGCCCTCAAATAATGGTTATTCGTTTCATTAATGTTTTCCTTTCTTGTGAACTCCTTCCAGCATGATCCCCGCGTCCTCAGGGCGCGGGGATTGTGCGTTTATTGGAAAAAGCAGCAATGCGCGCTGCAAATCAAGGTTGAGGTTTTGCGAAGCCGCACTCGCTTATTGTAAGATTTTGCATTATAGAGCGCGACGACTTGCTTGGTATG
>JAEEGK010021870.1_pt1 | contig 13483 bp, 6 predicted proteins | sample 8958771 | NCBI WGS metagenome assembly JAEEGK01 (sample SAMN16246547, study PRJNA631951) | gut metagenome | biome: gut microbiome; feature: rumen; material: SC-attached | host: Bos | place: Iran: Karaj | collected 2018-10 | reverse complement strand
ATTAAACAATATTATCCAAATGATCAAGATTTTTTAGACGAAATTTTTTCAAAAGAAAATAAAGGAAAGGAATATGAAATTGATTATTTATATTCAGTTTTTAATAATGATACAAGTACAAATTTATATTATTGGTTAAGGGCATATTTTTCAATTCATCCTTCATTAACAAATTCTTTTCAAATAAAATATGGGAATGAAACTTTTATTCATAATGGTTCATCAAAAGGTGATGGATTGACTTTTAAAATAGCAAAATGTGGTAAATTTACAAATGATTATGAATGGAGAAATAATTTAAAAGAAGGTGATATTGTTTCTATTGGTATTAAAAATGTTTTTTATGATTGTGTTATTTTACAAAGAAATGGTGAATACATTCAAGTTAAAATTTGTAATGATAAAATTTATGAAAATAATATTTTTAGTGAATATATTTTTCATCCTTATTTGAGAAGGAAAGGAGAATTTCAAAAGTTTAGCAGAGATAATCAATTAATTGATAAAAATGGTAGCATTAGTGAATATGAATTTATTTTACCTGAACAATTTAATGAGTATGAAAATAAATTGTTTATTATTCCTAGAGAATTAAATAAAAAACAAGGAAATATGTTTTTTATTAAATTAGGAAATTATTTTTTTGAAAAGTTTAATTCTGTCTTTTCTTTCGAAGAAAGTGAAAAATGGTTTAATGTTGATAAAATTTCTTATTTACTTGTTTTTAATGAATTTTTATGTAATTTAATACCTTATATTAGTTTTAAAGTAGGAAAAATTTTTATTTTAAAATATTATGATATGGTTCTTAATATTTTATTATCTTTTAGTAATAATAAAAATTCAAAAAATATGTTTAAATCATTTAATAAAATAAATATAATTAATTTTTTTAACCAATTAAATACAATAATGAGTTATTATATGATTAAAGAAGATTTTGATTATTCCTTTTCTGATTTTGGTTTTCAATTTGGATTAAATTGTTATAATAATTCAGAAGTATTAGAAGAAAAAATTTTAGGATTAAATATAATTACAAAGTGTCTAAGTGAACATTTTAATGAAAATATAAATAAAAATTGTATTTTAGTTAATAATGAACCAAATATATTAACATTATTATTTGAAAAAAATGCTCATAGTCAATTAATAAAAATGAGTTATGATATTTTAATTGAATTATTCAAACATAAATTAATAACAAAAGAACATTTAACTCAAATTTTTTCATATTTCAAAGGAGATAATGAAGAGATAAAAGAAGTAGTAAAGAAAGTTTTTGCAAATTTTGATAAAGGAGTAGATAATCAATTACTAATATTAACAATAGAAACATTTTCAAGAGAAGTAAATGAAAATGATGAAAAAGATATTGATATATTAACAGAAATGGCAAAAAAAGCACCAAAAGAAGTTTTTATGCAAATTTCAGATGAATTAATTGATAAATTATATTATATAATAATTAAAGGAAAAGAATCTTCAAAATCAATGATTGAAAAATTTAATGATTTAATTAAAATTGATGATGATAATGATGTAGTAAAAGAAAATTATTTAAAATATATAAATAAGTTAATTAATGATATGATAAATCCAAATTATGATTTAGCAATTTGTGTACAATTTCTTAATGCATTATTATTAAGAACACCAATTTTTTTAGATAGAGATGAAGACTTTAAAGATAAAGTTACGAAAATATTATTAATTGATAATGACTTATATAGTATTATAATTGACTATTTTAAAAGTGGAAAATTCGATAATACAGTTTTTGAATTTTTATCTTTTATAATGATGAGGACATTAAAAAATTCAGATTTGGGAATTGATATAGTAAAAAAATTATATTATTTTTTTTCAAAAAGTGAAAATTTTAATAAATATCTTAATTGGATTTCAAATATTTTAAATCAAGAAATAATTCAATCATCTTCATTAACATTTTTATTTGAAGATGAATATATAAATTCAATTGAATTAGAAAAAGGAATTGATGATGAATTGTATTGTTTTTATTGGAAATTATTTCAAAATATAAACAAAATAGAAGAACCAAATAAAATAGAACAAAAATATTCTGGAGTTACAGAAGATGGAAAAATATTAACATCATATAGTTATAATCCAGATAAAAAAAGTAATAAAATAGTAAATTTAAAAGAAGGAGAAATATATAATCCATTTGAAATGAAATACTTTGATATAATATGGAGATTACTAATTCATTTAAATGAAAATTCATTTCAAAAAAACGCGATATCATTTTTTGATTTATTTTCAGTGCAAGGAATAACTTTAAAAAATAGAAGAGAATTATGGTATAATTTAATAGAAAAATGTATGTTAAAACTATCATTAAATAATAATAATTTAGAAATGATAAACTCAATAAATTTACTAAAATTACTAATTGAAGAAAGTGAAAGAAAAGGAACAGCAGGATTAATAAGTCATATTGGTTCATTAGAATCACATAATATTTCCTTAACTTTTCATAATATAATTCATACTTCTTATTATCCTTTAAATAAAGATGAAAATAAAAAAAAAGAAAATAATGATTTTACATTAACTTTAAAATCAAATTTATCAATTTGGGATTTGAAAAAGATATTATCAAAAAAAATAAATGTAATACCAGAATGTATAAAATTAATATTATATGAAGATATAGAAATAACAGATCGTGATAATGGAAAATTATTATCAGAAAAATTTATAGAAGGAACAAAAATAAATATTGCTAAAAGTAACATATTAGAAGATATACCAAAAGTAGCATTAATTAAAGATGGTGATTTATCAGAAAAAGCAAAAAAAGTTTTATCAGAGATTTTTGATATGTATTCATCAGATGGAAAAATGAATAGAGAACAATGTGCTCAATTTGCATGTAGAGCAGTTGATTCAAATGAACCAATTCCACCTGAAGATCAAAGAGTAAAAGTACTTTTTGATAAATATGATACAGATAAAGATGAATTTTTAGACGTTAATGGATTTTTTCAATTTTTTATTGAGTCTATTTTAATTGATAAAAAAGTTTCTACTGTTTGGGATAATATTAAAGCTTTTGATTATAGATATGATTTAAAAAAATTAAATGAACCTTTAGATGATTATAATAATGATTGTGATTATCAAATTATGCCAAGATATATTTTAAGTAATGAACAAAAATTTTTTGATATTATTTTTAATATTCAAACAAATCAAAATAATGATGAACGTTTAAGAAATGATGCTAATCATTTAATTAATATGATTTGTACTAATAATAAATTTAAGAATATTGTTGATAATTTAGATTTAGAATGGGAAAAATTTTTAAAAGAAGAAAATAATGATTATATGATTTTTTATATGTTTCAAATTTTAGAAAGTAAAATTGAAAATTATAAAAATGATAATTGTAATGTTGAAAATGAAAAATGGATTAAAAAATTTTTAGATGAAAAAAATGGTTTTGAATATTTTGCTAAAGAAAAGTTTTTGAAATGGGATAATAATAATAATGATAATATGAAAAATTTGATTTATTGGTGTATGCTTAAAATTGTTTTGAGTTGTTTGGAAATTTTATTTAATAGTGAAAAATATTTTGAATATTTTAATATAGGAAAATATATTATTGAAGAAAAAATACATGATAATGAGCAAATTCATGAAGATAAAATGAATAATAAAAAGAAAGAAGAAATTAAAGAAGAAGATAAAAAAGAAGAAAAGAAAGAAGAAGAGGATAATAAAGAAGAAAAGAAAGAAGAAGAAGATAATAAAGAAGAAAAGAAAGAAGAAAAACAAGAAGAAAAGAAAGAAGAAGATAAAAAAGAAGATATAAAAGAAAATGAAAATAAAAGAAATATTGAACAAAAACAAATAGATATATCAAAATACCCAATTAAAGAAATCCTTGATCATATAATTAATCTAATTGATGGTATAATTTTAAAAAATTATTCTCCTCAAAATCAAAACTACTTTAATATAACAAATTATCAAGATACATTTTTAAAATTATCATTAAATATTTTGGTATTAATATGTATATATAATAATGATTCTTTAGGAATTGATAATGAAAAATTATCATCTTATTTAAATTTTTTATTTATAAATAATGAAAAAATTCAAAAAATGTTTTATGTCTTTTTCAGTATTTTATATAAAAACTTAGATGACAATAATCCAATTAAAAAAATAATATTTACAAAAGTAAATGAGCATGTTTTAGATGTAGAAACATTACAAAAATCATTTTTTATATACATTATTCCATTATTTGAAAATATATTAATAGTATCTACATCAAGTTTTACAAATGAGGAAAAAATAGATTATATAACAAAAATGTTAAAAATAGATTCAGACTATTTATTACCTCATTTTTTACGTTCAATAAATATTGTAATAAATACTTTAAATAAGGAAGAAAAAATTAAAATATGTAAAGAACCATTATCCATATTAGATAAATTAATAAACAAATATTTATTAGAAGATCTTACAAATGAATTCATCTTTCCAGATACATATATAATATTATTTAACATAATACATTCATTAACTCTAAATTGTCCTGAAAATTTAATTAAATTCTTTGAAAATGAAAAAATACAAAATATATTTAATTACTTAACTCCATTAAAAGATGGAAAAGATTATTATAATCCTTCATGCTCATCTCGAACAATGTCTATTCCTTATATTGGAATAATAAATTTAAGAAATATATGTTATTTAATAAGTATAATTCAACAATTTTTTAATATATCATCATTTAGAACAGGATTAATTAATGCAAGAGATAATTTAGAAAAAAAACCAGATGAAAATATTGATGATGATAATACATTACATCAATTACAAAAATTATTTACTTTTCTTCAATATTCAAGAAGAAATGCAGTAAATCCAAAAGATTTTGTATATTCATTTAAAGATTTAGATAATCAACCAACTGATATTAATGTTCAATGTGATGCTCAAGAATTTTTATCTAGATTTATGGATAAAATTGAATATTCTCTTTCTAAAACTAAATATAAATATTTAATGAAAAGTATTTTTACTGGAGAAACTTGTTCTCAATTAATTTGTACTAATGGTTGTAATACTATAAGAAATAGATTTGAAGAATTATTATTTTTATCACTTGAAATGAGAAATATGAATAAAATTGAACAATGTTTAGATAAATATATCGCAGAAGAAATAATTGATGATTTCTTTTGTGAAAAATGTAATAAGAAAACAAGACATATAAAAAGAATATCAATAAACAAATTACCAAATGTTTTATTTGTGCATTTACAAAGATTTTCATTTAATTATGAAACATTTTTAATGGAGAAAATAAATTCAACATTAGAATTTCCAAGACAAATAAATTTACAAAAATTTTGTTCAGAAACAATAAATATAAATAATGAAAATTTAAAAGATGACATAGAATTTAACACCAAAGTATATAATCACTCAGATGAATATTACAATTATGAATTAAAAGGAGTTGTAGTTCATAGTGGAACAGCACAATTTGGACATTATTATTCATTTATTAATACTCAAATGAGTGATATTAATGATAATTCTTGGTTAAGATTTGATGATTCACTTGTTACTAATTATAATAGTAATAAACTACAAGATGATACTTTTGGTGGTGATCCTAAAAATGAAAAAGGAAATGATTTTTTTCAAAGAAAAGGAACTTGGGAAGAAGCTTCAAAAAGTGCTTATATGTTAGTTTATGAAAGGAAGTTTAAAAGTCCTATTATGAAATTAGTTGATAAAGATTCAGTTGATAATAATAATATTATTGATATTGGTGATAATTATGATACTTTTTATAAAAGTGTTGATCCTTTTATTATTGAAAATAAAGGAAAAAATCAAATATTCCTGGATTGCGAATATACCGCAATTTCTAGGAATAACAATTTGAAGTATAAAAATGATAATATTTATAAATATAAAGAGGAATATTTTAAATTAATTCCTTATTATGCTTTTTCTTTTCAAAACTTGAATTTAAATAAAGAATATTTTAATGAAGTTCTTAGAGATAATATTATGTTTAGAAATGATATTAATATTTATAATGAAAATTTTGTAAATTTCATTAGTTATTTAACTAAAAATTTAGTTTCTCAAATTGAAGAATCATCTGATAAATTTTCAGATGATAATTTATTAAAGATAGTAAAAGCAATTCACCATATTCTCGTTGATATATTAACAAAAATATATGAAAAAGACAATATCAATAATATTATAATTGAAATGATACAAATTGTAAGATTAAAACCTTTCATAAGTAAAATAATCCTTGAAGAATTTTTAAAAGATAAAAATTACTATATTTCAAAATTAATATTAACCCTTGATGACAAATTAAATACTCCATTTCAAAATTATTTATCAGAATCTATAAGATATGCATTAACATATGATACAGAAGAATATATATCATTAGTAAATGAAACAATAGATTATTTATTAAGTTTAATTCCATTAGAAATATCAAAAACTTGGACAAAGATGATATCTTATTTAGATATTTTTGATACTTTATTAAATATGAATATAAAACTTACAAATCTTCATAATAAAATAGTAAAAATTTTCTTTGAAAAAGATATAATATCAAAATTTGGTGATTTCTTTTTAGGAAAAGAAAGTCCTCTTTTAAAAAGTGGAGAAAGCAGAAATGAAATAGGAAATAAAACAGTAAATGCTAAATTTGCTCCTTTAATAGGTGTAATATCAACTTTATCAAGATATGTTCCTAATTTTCAAAATCAAAAATCTCCATTATTGTTAAGTATTGATAATGAAGAATTTAATTTAAGTGAAGATGCTAAATTAATTTTAAATAATAATAGATTTTATTCAAAAGCAATTAAAGAAGTTTATGATAGTAATGCAATGTCAAAATTACTTGCTCATTTTATGTATAATGATAAAGAGTTTACAACAAAGAGAATTTATTCAATTTTAGAAAATATACATTCATCATTAAATTCAAAAGATATAAAAGAAACATTTAATTTAATTTATAATATTTTAACATTAGAAGATGATTATTCAACTTATCGTTTTGAAGCATTAATAGGAATTCCACAACTTCAATTTAAATTTCCAGAAGAAAAAACATTAGATTTTAGAAATAAATTAATAATTAAATTCGTATCTACATTATTTCCAAAACAAGATACTTTATTTGAAAAAATGTTTAAAAGATGGAAAAGTAGTCCAGATTATATAAACTCAATTTCTTATATTTATGCAATTCTATATAAGAATCCTTCTTTATTTAGATATTTTAATTCTCTTCCTCATCCAAGAGATTTATGTAAGAAATTAGAAGATTATTTAGAAGAACATTCAAAAGAAGAAATTGAACATATTAAAAATCATGATTTGAAAAAATATGATAATACTGTTAATATTGTTGAAAATTGTATTGAAAAATATAATAGTAAAGAAATGGAATTTAAGGAAAAATTTAATAATGATAATGAATGGAATATTGAATTTTATCCTAAAGTTAAATTAGGGAAAATTATTAAAGAAGTTATTACTAATATTAAAATTGGAAAAGTTAATGAAGATGGGGTTTTTGAAGATCCTAATGATAAAGGTATTTATTTATTGAGATGTGATATGGATGTTGTTGTTGGAGATATTATTATTTGTAGGAAATTTTCTCATCAAGTTCTTATTAAAAATGAAGATGAAGGGAATAATAAAGAAATTGAAGATGAAAAAAAAAATGAAAAATATGAAAATATAAATAATGATAAGGAAAATATAATTGAAGAAAATAAATTAGAGGAGAATAAACAAGAAGACAATGAACAAGAAGAAAAAAAATTAGAAGAAAACCAACAAGTATACAATCAACAAGAAGAAAATAAACCTGAAGAAAATAAAATAGAAGATAATCAACAAGAAGAAAATAAACAAGAAGAAATTAAACAAGAAGAAAATAAACCTGAAGAAATTAAACAAGAAGAAAATAAGCCTGAAGAAATTAAACAAGAAGAAAATAAACAAGAAGAAAATAAACAAGAAGAAAATAAACAAGACTCAATTCCTCCATCAAATCCTCCAGTAAGATTAAATAAATTAAACAACAATGAAGAGAATGATGATGAAGAAAGAAAAACACCAACATTTATACAAGATGAACTTCGTTCAAATTTAAACCCAAATATAAATCAAAATCAAGAAAAAGAATCAGAAATAAATACAGATTCAAAAACAACAGAAATAAATAAAGCATTAAGAGAAGATTACATTGCAACATATGGTCAAAGTCAAGGAGTAACTTTAGCAGAAAAATTAACATCAAATAATGAAAATAAAAGTGTAGAAAATTATCAAACTGGAATTGATGTTTATGATAATAAAAATTTCTATGTTCAATTATTTAACAAAAGAACAAATGAAAATATTAATAAAAATATTGGTGATATTGATTTAATGATTGAACAAAAGGAAAATCAATTAAATGTAAATTCTTTTCCAAATGAACCTCTTATTAGAAAATTTCATTTTGAAGAAAATAATATAAATAATGAAATTATTCATTTAAGAAGATATTTAATTATTAATACTCAAGAAAATAATGATATTAGAACTGTTATTCAATTAAATTCTAAATTTTCTTCATTTAATCCTTATTCTGAAATTATTAATTTTACTAAAAAATCAACAATGAGTCAAGTTATTACTTTGTATTTAAATAAAAAAGAAATTGGTGATGATGATATTAATTTTAATTGGGAAAATTTTGTTATTGAAGATAAACAAATTTCAGAACAATTTGAAATTAAAGGTATTAAAAGAAGTAAAAGTGATAATTTTAAAGATGAGAATTTAAATAAAAATATTAATGATATTCAAAATGGTTATGGTTATTATGAAAATGATCCTAATTATAATGGAGGAAATGATGGTGGTTTTGAAATTGATTGTCCTGTTTGTGGTTCTAAAAATATGATTAGTGAAAATGATACTGAGTATAAATGTAAGAATTGTAAGTCAAATTTATTACAATAAGTTAATAAAATTAAAAAAAAATTTAAAAATTAAAAATTAAATTATATTTAATATGTTATATAATTTTTTTTTATATATTTTTAAATTAAAAAATTTTCATTTAAATGGCTACTCAACAAATTGGAAAAGAAAATGAAAATATTGAATTAGAAGAAGTTATTATGCATAATATGATTGAAGAATTTATGAATATTAGTGATGAAGATAATAAAATTTTTAATACTTTTAAAACAGAATTTTCTGATTTAGCTGTTCTTCAATATGGTAGTTTAATGTATATTCAAAATGATAAAAAATTTGACAATTATCCTAATATTTCTGAATTATTACAAATTTATGAAGAAATTTTTACAAATATTAATATGAAATCTTCTTTAAGTTTAAAACTCGAAAAATGTAATTTTTATATTTAAATAATATATAGATTATATTATATATAATGATGGTTTTGTTACTATTGCTCAAAATGGAATGGGGAAAAAAATGCATATTTATAAAATTAAAACTTTAATTTTAATTATGCATTCAAATTCTCCTTCTAAAAGTGGAATATATAATTCAAGAGTATTAAAAGTTTTAAAACAAATTAAGTTTATATAAAAAATTTAAAAAATAATTTTACTAAAATTCTTTTTTTAAAAATTAATTAAATATTAATAATAATAATAAAATGAATAAAAACTTAGAAAAAATATTTGAAAATAAAGAAAATAATAATAACAAAAAAGCAGAAAAATTTAAATTAGAAGCAATGATACTTTTATTAAAAAATGAAATATCTACAAAAAAAGACATAATAAAAATACAAAAAAAAGATATAAACGACTTAAAAGAAAAGTTAAAAAAATTAGAAAATAAAGTTCAATATATTTGTAATTAATAATAATAACATAAAAACTATTTAAAATTTATCTTATTCATAATTTTTTTTTAAATAATCAATAACACCATATAATTGTCTTAAATCTGAATGATTCATTTTTCCAGAATATTTTTTTAATAAACTCATTAATTTTTCATTAGCATCATGTGGATTATTAATATTAACTACAAAATCATCTTTTTTAACAATTTTTTGTTGCATTTTATTAAAAAATCCCCCAACACTATTTAATGCTCCAGTTAAAATTTCTCCTCCTTTTTTCATAGTATTTTCAATATTTTTTAAATTTTCATCTGAAATAAAATTTTTAATAATTGATTTTTTATTTGTATTTTCATTTTGTTCATCTTTTTCTCCAGTTAAAATTTCATTAATACTAACATTTTGTTTATTTTTAATTAAATCAATTGAATTTTTAATTCTTTCACTTATTTTAATTAATTGAAGAACATTTTCTTGATGAGGATATTTAAATAAAAGAGCAAAACATTCAGTTTGTCCTCCTTCAAATAATTCATTTCTTATATTTATAATCATAGCAATTGCAAGAAAATCAATAAAGATTAAAGGATAATTATTATCATCTTCATTTGAAAAAATTGCATCCCATAAAGTAAAAATTTCATTTAATTCATATTCTCTACAAAATATACATTTTAACCATCTTTGAAGTACAATTCCAGTATTTAATTCAATATTTATAAAATGTTGATATAATAATGGATCAATCATTTTTAATTTTTCTTTAATTATTAAACTACATCTTGTTAATAAAGGATTTACAAAATCATCATTTTCTTCTTTTGTCCATTCATTTTCAAATAATTCATATTTTTTATAATCAATTTTTTTATGTTCATTTTCTGTTAAACAATATAAATCTTTCATACCTCTTTTCATTAAATTATTAAAAGTAAAATATAAATCAGATTCAAAATTATTTTCATCATTAAAAAATAAATATAAATCTTTAGAATGATGCATTGCTAATTCAAATTGAGATGAAAATTTAATTAAATCTTCTTTTGTATTTTTAGTATCATTTGGATAATAAAAAGGATAAAAAGCTAAAAAAATAATAGACAATAAATCATTCATTCCTTGTTTATAACCAAGATCAATATTTTCTTTTGACCAAATAAATAAAATATTAGATAACATTGTTACTATTTTTTCATCATGAAATAATTTTAATTCTTGATAAGTTCTTGATAAATCTAATTTAATTAAATCTTTCATATCTTTTTCAATATAATATTTTTTCCATTCTTCATTATTTGAATTTGAACCTCCTCCTAATGGATCACCTTGTAATTTTGGAGTTTTTAATAAGGTTTTTAATTTTGTTTTATATTCTTCTCTTTGTTTTGTTAATGTTTCTATCCAATCTGATATTGTTTCATCTTGAGAAAATACATTTAAAAATATTCTCCATGTCATATTTCTTATTTTGTTTTTTTCTATTTCACCATTTAGAGACAAAAATCTAAAGTTGCTTAAATATTCATCTTGAAAGAGATTTGCTTTAAAGTATACTATACATTCTTCTAAATTATATTTTTTAATTTCTTCGAAATCACTCATTATTTAATAAAATAAATATATTTCTTTAATTAATTTTTTTTAAATAATAGTATTTTATTTTAATGTTTTTTTCTTATAATAAATATTAATATGTATATATGAAGGTTTGAAATAATAAGAAATTAATATGATTTTATTTAATAAAAATTTAATAAAAATCATAACTCTTTTGTGTTTCTATTAAATTTTCTATATATAATTTGTCTCTTTCTTTTTTTTCTTTATGCATTTTATCATTTAATACAATACTTGTATAAAGTTTTGGAACATGTTTAATAACTTTTGTCTTTTTTTCTTCTTTTATTGGTTCACCGCTTAAGAATTTTTTTAATTTAAATTTTTCTATTGAAAGAATTGGATTAATATAATCAGCAATACTTCTCCAAAAAGCAGAAAATTTTTTCATATGAACAATTCTATTATGAAGCATTATATCTTCTATATATTTTTTATTTTTTAAATGTAAATTTATTTTATTCTCTACATCAATATAAAATTTATCTTTAAGATATGTTTCTAATTTAGATGGTATTAATTTTTTTTTTGACTTGTTTTTTAAATTTTTATTTATATTAAATTCACTTTGTTCATTATTATCTAATTTAATTTCTTCATTATTTATTTCTTTATTATTATTACTTAATGTATATTTATTTTCATTATTTGTATAATTTTGAAATAATGATTTTGTATTATTTGTTATATTACTTTTTTCATATCTTCTTTCAGTTTTTAAAGATGGATTTTTTTTATTATTATTTATTATTGGTAATTGAAATATTGATGTGAGTAATACATCATTATTACGTAAAGTTATTGGATTTCTTGATAAATTTGTATATCTGTTTGATAATATTTTTGATAGTGTAATTGAATCATTATTTGTTTCTGTTAATAAATAATTTTGATGATTTTTTATTGATTCATTTGTTTTCATTTTTGCAGATGTTATTGTTGAATAATTTTTGTCATGTGACATTTAGTTTAAAAATTTATTATTTTAATATTAATTAAATTAATAAAATAACTGTAAATTAAAAATAAATTAAAAGAATCTTTTTATAATTACAACTTATATTTAATTTATCATCATTATTTTTTAGGAGTAGTCAATTTTTCTTTAATAGTATCCAATTTTTGTTGGCAATCAGCCGCAATATTTTTGCAATCTTCTTGATGATCTTCATTATTAGCTTGTCTTTTTTCTTTATCATCACTTTCTTTTTTAATCAATTCTTTTTCTTTTAATTCAATTTCTTTTTGTAATTGTTCAATATCCATTTCAAGTTTGCTTTCTCTTGCCATTAATTTACTCTTTTTCTTTTGCTCTCTAAGAACTTTTCTCATCGCAAAAGCCATCGAACTTTCGTACAATTTTTGATAATAATTAATAGTTTCTTTCATTTGATCCTTTACATGATTTAATAATTCTCCTCTTTGCAAAGAATTAATAGTAACTTGTCTTATTAATTCATCAAAGCATTCTGAATAAATTTCTTCCCTATTATTACAAAGACCAGTTTCTTTTGCTTGTCTTATTTTCATTTGGTTTTCTAACATTTTTGAAAGCTGAATAACAGTAGTTTTATCAGCTGGTTCACAGGAAACAAATTGCATATAGATTTGACCTTCTTCGGTGGATTCTTTTGGGGGGAGGATTGTATCTAAATATGATTTGAGAGAAATTGGGTCGTTTTCGTCGAATTCATTTGTAGCATTTTTACGCATTTCACGCTCGTTTTTCTGCACGAGACCATATTGCACTTTTTCTCCATAACTTATTAATGATTGAGGCTGGTTGTTCATTAATTTTATTTATATTTAATTTTAATTATATTTTATTTATATTTATTTATAAGTTTTAAAAATTATATATATAAATGAATATTTTTTGGGGATTGGGGATTGGGGATTGGGGATTGGGGATTGGGGATTGGG
>JAEEGK010021869.1_pt1 | contig 13483 bp, 8 predicted proteins | sample 8958771 | NCBI WGS metagenome assembly JAEEGK01 (sample SAMN16246547, study PRJNA631951) | gut metagenome | biome: gut microbiome; feature: rumen; material: SC-attached | host: Bos | place: Iran: Karaj | collected 2018-10 | reverse complement strand
GAACACCATTAATTACCTTGCTCCGGGCACCATCAACTTCCAACGCACCGTTGCCGTGGCATGGAGCAGCTACCACCACATCATCCAATGCCGCAGCTGGATGCCCGACGAAATCGGTGCCATCTGCTGGATGGCCTGCGACAACCCTGGACAAAGCCCGCGCATCCCCATCTTCTCTGGCTCCACCACCCTGCCCGAAGGCTTTGATAAATGCGGCCAACTGCGTTATCGCGACGAGGCATGGATTTGGCACTACCGCAAGGCCAACAAGCTGGCCACCGTGCAATGGGGCCGCACAAAGGAAACCCTGCTCGGCACAGCCAACCGTTTCGAACAGAAGGCATTCGACGAGATTCCCGCTGTCGAAGGCAGAGCCAAAGCCTTAATCGCCGAAGGCAAGACCAAAGACGCCACTGAACTCCTCAACCAATACACCTCCGACTTTGCCGCTTCAACACGCCAAGCCTGGAAGGAAATGGAAAACAAGTTCTGGTATTGGTTCGGGATGGGTTTCTAAGTAGAATCCAAGTACCACCAAAAAGAAAGAGGGGAGCGTTGCTCCCCTCTTTCTTTTTAGTTTATTAAGGATTTTGCGTGACCGTTATAGACACGGTCTTTCCTGATTCCGCTTTGACGCGAATCACGCCTGTACGAGGCCTTGGTCCTACTAAAGGCTGAACTGTCACCGTCACATCCTTTGAGCCAAAGCCAGAGGTAGGCGAACAGCTCATCCAATCCACATCAGTGACCACCAGCCAGTTTTGGTTAGAAGTCACGTGGAATGTGAAATCAGCACCTTCGGGTCTGACGTCCATTTCGGTAATGTCGGTCTCAAGCAAATCGGGCTTGCCTTCCTGGACCACAACGATCTCATCCATCACTTGCCCGTTATGAGAAGCGCTGACAAAGCCAATTCTAGGCTCTTCGCTTGAATTCTGGTCGACGATAAGATAAACCGTTGCGTTGCCTTGCATCGCTTGCGTGGGGACATTGGAAATCCAATCCGATGCCGCCAACATCCATGAAGAATTGGAAGTCACCTCAATGGCAGCGCTTGTGGTACCTGTATAGGCAACGTAAAGGGTGTCGGGCGAGAGCTCAACCCAAACCTGTTCGTCACCCGCTTCCTGAGTGGCTGACAGCACTTCGACCAAACCGTTTGACTTCAACTTGAAGTGGGCCTCACGTGGTTCCATCACAGTATTGGGGAGTGCGGTAATCGTAACTGTAGCGTTACCTGAACCCGTTTGCGGTGAAACCGACAGCCATTCTTCGTTGATTTCGAACACCCAATCCGTATCACAGCCGACATTAATGGTCTGCTGACCACCTTCTTTCCCAAACTGGAAAGAATGCGGATCGACTTCAAGGAAATGCGGGTCGGGAGAGGCTTCTTGCTTGATGGTAAGCATAGCTTGAGCATCTCCTGCTGTGGTAAAGACAACCAAGGCTTGACGATCTACATAAACGGGATTCTCGCCCACGGTCACGCTAACGGTAGCGTCGCCAGTACCTTCGGTCATGCTCAGTGTAACCCAATCGGCTTCGGTGGAGGCAGTCCAACTGTCTTCCGTAGAAACAAGCGCTGTTTTAGTTTCGCCCGTGCACTCAAAGCCAATGATGTTGGGCGTGACTGTAATACCTAACACAGGATTAATGGTCTGCACGACATGAACTGTAGCCATAGCCATGGCAGCATTGCCAATAACCACATCACCCTCGCGCGTAGTGGCCATTTCACCTGCGATAGGACTGATGCTCAAGGCAACCACTTCATTATTAACCCCAGTCGTTACCGAGCAGTTTATCCATTGAGGTGCTGTGACTTCCCACTCAATATTTGAAGTCACCTGAAGGCTATATTCACCTCCTTCAGGGCCACAAGCAATTGAGGTCGGATTGACAACGACATAATACATCGGTGCACGTTGGGTCACGGTCAACTCAGCGCTATTGTCCTTCGTCGTGGCCTTAATGATTCCCTGGCGGGCTTCAGCACCCATATAATTCTCCACATTGACGGTCAACGTTGCGCCTCCATTGCCCGAATGCGGGTCAACGGTAATCCAATCGGGGGTCTCGCTGATGCTCCACTCTCCGTTTGACGTCAGTACCACTTCAAAACTCCCCCCTTGGGCATCCATCTCCTGTGTTGTGGTAGAGAAGGAAACCGTAACGGGTTTACGGCAGCCGACAAAGGCAAAAGCCACAGCTGCAACAATCAAAAAAGTAAGTTTTTTCATTTGCTTAGTTGTATTAATTCGTCGAAGATAAAACGATAATTCCTACTGGTTAGTATACTGAAGAGAAAAAAAGGTGCGTCGAAGAAACCGACGCACCTCATATTATGGAAACAACGCTGTACTGTTTAGATTAGAAAATCTCAGTTCTGTTGTCTTTGATCTTAGCCTGGTTTCTGATGGCATTGTACACAGCGCCGCCACCGACCTTATTGGTGAACTGGCTGGTCTTCTCTCTGATGATGTCAGAGTAGTCGGTAAGAGGAGCAGGCTGGTTGAACTTCACGTTCTTGATGATGAAAGCGCTGCTGTTGCCGGCGACAGGACCAACCTCTTCACCTTCCTTCATACCGAGCAGGGTACCGATGATGTCGGCTTCGACACCAAAGTTACTCAGCACGCGGGAATCGAGAGTGATATCGGAAACCGAAGTGGACTCGGCACCCAATTCATTGACCATTCTGGTCACATCGTTACCACAAGCCTTCAGCTTCTCAACGGCCAGCTCGCCTTTCTTCTTGTTGAGGATCTGGTACTTGGCCTGTTCAATGACAGCGTCCATAGGAGCATAACCCTCGTGAATCACACCCGTCAGAGCAGCCACAACCAGCATGTTGTCAAGTTCGAAGATCTTTTCAGAAACATCACCCTTCTTGGTCTTCTCGTCGAAAGCCCAACGGACGATTTCGCGCGGGTTGTCGATACCAGCGATCTGATAGGTTGACTTGCTCATCTTAGGCATGCTGCGCTTGGTGAGACCCTGTTCTTCGATGGCCTTGTTGAATTGGTCATAGGTTCTGTTCTCTGTGACGAACTTATTGGCTTCAGCATAGATGGACTGATAGGTCTTGGTGCTGGAGATGATTTCGTGGGTCAGGTAAGCCAGACGGGCTTTGGGCTGAGGTTGGGTCTTGTCGGTCACCTTAATGATATGGTAACCATAGGGGGACTCAACAACACCCATGGTGCCGACGGGGTTGTTCACCACAAAATCGTTGAAAGTGGGGACCATCTGACCATCGGTGAACCAGCCGAGGTCACCGCCCTTGTCTTTCGAACCCGGGTCGGTCGAGTTGGCTTTGGCCAGTTCGGCAAACAGTTCTTCGTTCTTGGCATCGCTCTTCAGCTGGGCCAGCAATTCGTTGGCTTTAGCCTCGGCAGCTTCCTTGCTGATGGTGTCTTGGCTGTTGTAAGCGCCCTTGAAGGGGATCAAGATATGGCTGGCCATCAGGGAGTCGGGGCGGTTCTGCATATCAACGATACGAACCAGGTTGAAAGCACCCTCGCTCTCGTAAGGGCCATACACATAACCCACGCCATTGCCATTCTCGAAGACGGCCTTTTGGACGGATTCAGAGACATCGTTCTTGCCCACCCAAGTGCTGTCGTAACGCTGATCTGAGTTGGCGTTGACGAAGTTGATCACGTTATCAGTGGCTAAGAAGTCGTTTCTCATGTCCTCCACATATTTCAGGGCTTCCTGACGGTCTTCCAACGACGGTTTGATATCGAACACCACATACTCGATGTCGCGGCGCTCGTCAGTCTCATAACGGTATTTGTTCTCTTCGTAGAAAGCCTTGTTGTCGGCGTCCGTGACCACCACCGTTGAATCGGGAATCGTGGTATAACGCAGAGCGATGACGTCAGCCGAAGCCTTTCTATTCTTGATCTCGTAGTATTTCTCGGCCAAAGCGGTAGGAAGGAAATAGGAAGCCTTCACCAGGTTGTCGAACTTGGTCTCCAAACGGTTGGCCTTCAATTCTCTTTCAAATTCGATCCAACGATCGTAGTACTCGGCGGGGAGATTATTCAAGTTCTGGAGATACTCGTTCACGCGCTCTCTATCGAAGTTGCCATTGCCGTCGCCAAAGCTCTGGACGATCCACGGGTGCGGGTTTTCGCCAGTCATCTGGTCGAGCAGTTCCTCAGAGGTGACGCCGATACCAGCGGCTTCATATTCCTTACCCATGAGGTTGTCCTTGATCATCTGTTCCAAGGTGTTGTTGTAGATGCTGTAGGTTTCAGCGGAAGAGAGGTTGTTGGTGTTGCTTGAAGACCTTCTGCTTTCAAGATTCTTTTCCTTCAATTGCTCATAGTCTCTCACCGGGATCTTGTCGCCGTCAACCACCGCAACGGTGGGACCGGTGCTTCTTCCCTGACTCTGGAAAAGGTCTTGTAAGACAAACGCTAACAATGCGAGACCGATGATTGCAATTAACAATCCGGAGTGTCTTCTGATTTTTTCAATTGCTGCCATAATTCTATTGATCTATTAACTATTAAACTTCATTTTTTGAGCGTGCAAATTTAGTAAAGATTTCGACGCGCAGGGATAAATGTTTGATTTTTCTTTCAAAAAACCCTAAAAAGCACAGTTTGAACCAATGTAATAAATTGGTATTCAGTTATTTACTAACGACTTTTAATTCAACTTCATCCAATTTCATATTGGATGCTTTGAGGATTTTGATGCGATATTGGCCTATTTCGAGCACCTGATCTTGTTCGGGAATGCTCTCGCAATAATGCAAAATCATGCCTGCCAGTGTCTCATAATCGTCGGAAACGGGCAAGTCGAGTTTATAGGTGTCGTTGAGATAATCTATTTCAAGTCGGGCAGAGAAGACGAAAGTGTTGTCGTCAATGACCTCCTCCTTTTCCTCTTCCACGTCATACTCATCATCAATCTCGCCAAAAATCTCCTCTACCACATCCTCCATGGTGACGATGCCGGCTGTACCGCCAAACTCGTCGACGACTGCAGCCACGCCTTGTCGCTTCTGGATGAAATGCTTCAGCAAACGGTCGGCAGTATAGGTCTCGGGGAAGAAATCAATACGACGAACCAGGTCCGAAAGGGTCACCTCTTTGTGGCCCGCAATGGCGCGTACCACATCGTTGAGATGCACATAACCCACTATGTCGTCGATGCTCTCGCCAATCACGATCAGTTTGGAGTGTTTGGTTTCTTCGAAACGGGCTTTCACGGTCTCCAGCGAATCGGTCAGCTTCACCGACTCGATCTCATTACGTGGGCCCATACACTCGCGCAACTTCACCGAGCGGAATTCCATGACATTCTGGAACAGTTGTATTTCCTGCTGCATGTCTTCGTCGGCTTCCTCTTGGTCGGCATATTCTGCGATATAGTCGTTCAAATCGACGGTGCTGAATTTGTATTCCTGGCTGTCGACCTTCATACGTAACACGTAACGGATGACAAACTCCGAGATGCCAGTATACAACAGGGTCAAGGGATAGAAAAGGCAATAGCAGACAAAGGTCGGGAAAGCGAAAAACGACAGGATGGCATTGGGGTTGATGCGGAACAACATCTTGGGCAGAAACTCGCCCACCAGCAGAACCAACAGGGTGGCCAGGATGGTCTTCACCAGAAGCACCATGAAGTCGTTGTCGAATGCAATGTACTGCAACCAATGGTTGACGGGTGCGTCGAGCAGTTGCGACATGCTCATGCCATAGATGATAAGGGCGATGTTGTTGCCCAGCAGCAGCGAGGTGATGAAACGCGACTGGTTCTTGAAAAACAGGCTGATCAGCTTGGCGGAAAACGAATTCTTGGTCAACTCGACCTCCAGCTGCAGGCGGTTGATGCTATTGAAGGCAATCTCAAGACCCGAGCACAGGGCGGAGAAAAACAGGGAAACCGCAACGACAATCCAGCTATTCATGGTCATTCCTCCTCATCAATGTCGAGCAATGCGCTGCCCGAATACATGGTATATTCCGAGAAATCCTCCTTGGCAACCAAACTGTCGGCCTCGATTTGCTTGTCTGGCGTGACGATTTTCACATGCGACCGTGTGTAGAGCATCTTTAGGTTCTGATACCAAAACAGCTTATCGGAATACATGGTCTCGTCGCTGCCAAAGTTCTTCACGACCACATTGCCTTGTGCCTCAATCAAGCCGGTCTTACCATAGCTCTTTCCATAATCGGCATGCAATTCGGTCTTCTTCTGCTGTTTGTCGTACATATACACGTCGAAGCCCAAAGGAAACTCCATGATTTCATCTTCCGTCTCCATACGGACCATGCGGGGTGTACGCAGTTCGATGCTGACCATACCCGAGTCGCTACGATAGAAAACCACGCTATCGGCGATGATGCCCGACAGTGTGTCGTCGGACCCCATGGCTTGCACCAGCGCATCAGGGTTAGAACACGAAAACAACATCACAGCCATGAAGGCTGTGATGTTGAGTATGATTCCTATTTTCAGGATGTTTTTCAATTACTTCTTAGCTCTGATGGTCGTCGTTTCGCCGATCCATCCACCCACGTTGAAGGACTGGCCTTCGTTGTAGTCGTTGAAGAAGATGGTTTCCATCGACGGGAAGGCGGCGGTGTAGGCGCGGATCAAGCCGTTGGCCTTGTCGGCGCATGAAGGATCGATAGCCTTAGCCTTCAAGCACTTGTCGACGGCTGCCCAGAACACGGCCTTGCTTTCGATTTCGCCGCTGAACTGCTTGGCACTGCCAGCATACAGCATGGCGATGAGGAGGTAAGGCTCGCCGTTGGTCGGGTCGACCTGAGCGGCTCTTCTGTAGATGTCACGTGCACGCGACAGGCTGCCCATGTTTTCGTAGCACATACCCAGGTTACGATAGGCACGATACTTACGGTCGTTGTTGTCGGTCTTGGTGGCCTGCTCAAAGAAGGTGGCGGCATCGCTCCATTTTCTATCCTTGAAGAACTTGACACCCAAGCTGTAGGAAGCCTCCGGGCTGGGCTCCAGCTCGTTGAGTCTGACGGCAGCGTCCAAGAAGAGCTTCGAGTCGGTGCAATCCTTCTTATCCAAGATGGTGGTGATGCGCTTGAGGAGCACCACGTCGTCGGGCGTTTCCTTCATCTTGGCGCTGAACACCTTGATCAGGTCTTCGCACGAGGCATAGGGCTGGAACAGGTTGTCGAGGTTGCTCTTCACACCCTTGTTGATGTTGATGTTCTTCTCGTTCTTCTCAATCTGCTTGTCGAAACCGGACACGGCATCGGCATCACCCGAAGCTTCAGCGTCTTCCTTGGCAGCGACCAGTTCGGCCTCCGTTTCGGCCAGGGCACCGATATTGTTATCGAGCACCTCACTGAGTTCCTGATAGACATTGATGACCGTCATCTTCTCGGCCTTGTCGTTGTTCACCATGTCGATGGTGGCCTTGAAGTAAGCGTCGATGTAGGCACCCTGCAGCTGCGAGGGATCCATGGCGACGGCATCTTTCAGGACGTTGTAGGCCTCTTCATAACGGTTCTTATTATAAGTGTAGATGAGAAGACCTTTACGGCCCATGATGTTGGCCACTTGAGAGCCACCCGTCTTGGGATCAACCGGGAAGTACTTGGCGCGGTTGTCCATCATCATGCAGATGGTGTCGATGTAGGCGTCCTTGTCCTTCGGGTTGGTGCGGATGAAATAGTCCATGATCTTTTCACCTCTCGTGTAAATCAACTGGCTTGCGCGGGGGCAGTTGAGAAACACCTCTCTCCAAGCCTTGACCATTTCCATGCTGATGGATTCGGGGGCGAACTTGTTCGACTCCCACTGTTTGTAAGCTTCTCCGTAGATGGAGAGGTTGGTCACGCAGGCGACGCTATCGGCGCCATACTTTGACTCCGATGCCTCTTGGGCGTTTACACTCATTGCCATTCCAATCATGACGGCAATCACCAAAAATCTTTTCGTTTTCATCTCTTTCTTATTTTAATTGTTTGACTTGTTTACGCTATATTCAAATATCGTTCCAAAATGTTTCCCTGCGGAAAATCATTTGTATTTGCGCTTCATAAACCAGCGCTCATACACCGAAACGCCTACATTTACCTTCAGATAACGTTCTTGTATCAGACCGGCCTCGCGGGTGCCATACTGCCCGACTTCAAGGGCAAGGTTAACCTTCGAGAGGGTCTTGGGCAGCGGCAATGACATGCCAGCGGTAAAGCCCACCTTATTAATATGATGTTCGCCACCATCGTTGCCGGGGAGGCAAATAAAGCCACGCTCATAGAAGCCGCCAATGCGATAGGCGACACGCGAGAAATAGCCCGTCACAGAGGTGTGGCGCGGGATGAACTCGCCACCGGCGCTCACGCTCCAAGCGTCCTGAAGCACATCACTTGCCCCTTCGCGGGCAAACTTCGACCATTGCATCCAGTTGAAGTCGGCGCCAAGGGTCCAGCGGTTGTCCTTTTGAAGGGCAACACCAAAGCCCAAGCCTTGCGGCATGGTGATCTTCGTGCTATTGGTTTGGTTGGATACCGTGTCGATGACATATTCCACTCCCGTGTCGATGTCTTCTTCGAAAGAACGGACATAAAGGGTCTGTTTGCCTTTGAGCTTGACCTTCTGAGTATACGTCACACCAAGGCTTAAATGCATATCGTTGGCAACATCGAAGTTGCAAAGTGCGCCATAATCAAACATGAACGAACTCACCATCAAGTCGACACTGCGACGGGTTCCGATGTAATAAGCCGAGTCAGGGAAATAAAGAGTGGTCTCCGTCTGGGTATCGCCAAACACGTAATGCACGTTGGCTCCAACAGCCACGTGTTTTCCTATCTTGAAGGCATTGCCCAAGAAGGCCTGATTGAGACCGCCTGCACCTTTGAAACGTGTGGCGATGTTACCCACATCAGGCACACTCGACTTGACGAGCATGGTATAACCCGAAGTGCTATATGGCTGCACGCCCAGAGCCATACGCCACCAAGGCATCACGCCAAAAGCCATCGACACATAATCGAAAGAAGCATTGGCCGACTTCTCGGACAGGTTGGAAGTGCTGAACGTCGACGACTTGAAATACAAACCGGCGTCGAAAAGGAAAGCCAGCGAGTCAATCTTCGCATAGGAAGCCGGATTCTCGGCATTGATCATACCTCCTCCATATAAGGCATTGGCCGTTCCGCCCATACCTTGTAGTCTGGCATTCATCGACTTGTCTCTCACCTGCCCCACCCCAAAAAGTGAATAAGGAGAATCGACATCCGCCTGGGCCATCACATCAATGCTGAGACCAGCCGCAAACAGCAACATTATAATGCTTTTCAACAATACATTTCTCATAAGTAAAATCTTACGCGCGCTCTTTTGAGCGTGCAAATATCCGATTTTTTAACTCTTTGAGCAAGTTTTTATTGCCTATTTTATATCCTATGTTTTGTATCTCATTGAATTTCAATAAGAAAGAATTTAAAAAGCAAAAAAAATGTTGATTTTGAAGATTTTTCCTTGACGCAAAAGAAAAAAGTCGTACTTTTGCAGCGCAAAAACGGAGGTACCGTAGCTCAGTTGGTAGAGCAGAGGACTGAAAATCCTCGTGTCACTGGTTCGATTCCCGTCGGTACCACGTAAAACAGAAGCCAGACGATGTCTGGCTTTTTTTGTTGTTGCTGTGAGACATCATTTTTTCGTACTTTTGCGCAAATTTTCTGAATCCTATGACGAAAAAAAAGAAAAGCCAAGCTTCGGTATCATCACAAGGAGCAAAAGGGCATAAGACATACAACATCATCATGGCCTTGTTGACCGGAGGACTGCTCACAGCAGCCTGGCCTACATGGGGCATCGCTCCGCTGGCATTTATCGGATTCGTCCCCTTGCTGTTGCTCGAGGACCGCATCGCAAAAGGCGAGAGGGGCAAACTGTTTTGGCTGTCGTTTCTAGCCTTCCTTGTCTGGAATGTGGCCACCACATGGTGGGTTTGGAATGCCACTCCTGCCGCCATCGCCGCATGGGTGCTGAACGCACTGTTTATGGCCACCGTCTTCATCGTGTTTCACTTTACGAAGAAGAAGGTCTGCAACAACCCTATGGGCAATTTCTTCCTCATCCCCTATTGGATGGCATTTGAAATGCTCACCTATCTCTGGGCAGCCAAATGGCCTTGGCTCAACCTCGGCAACGTATTTTCCACAAGCCACGAATGGATACAATGGTACGAATACACGGGCGTGGCCGGCGGAACACTTTGGGTTTTGTTGGTCAACATACTGATTGCCAACATTATTCAGTATTTCAAGTCGAGAGAGATCAAGCCGCTCCTTATTAATATCGGTTGCGAAGTGGTTGTGGTTCTCCTCCCCATCATCCTCAGCACGCAAGTCTACAAGCACTATGAAGATCAAGGCACCGACACCGAAGTCGTCGTCGTGCAGCAGAACTGCGACCCGTGGAACGAACAGTTCGACCATCAGTTTGACCAACAAGTCATACAAAACAATATCAACCTGTCGCTACCCCTTCTCTCGCCCAACACCCGATTTGTGGTCAGCAGCGAGTCGGCCATCCAGGAAGGCATATGGCTTGACAGGACTAGTGACTCTCGCTCGTTGAAGACACTGCATGACTATGTTCAACGCTTCCCACAGTTCGCCTTTGTCATCGGTGGCACCACCATGGAGTGGGTACCCGAGGGCATGGAAGATGATTTCCCTGCACGTGAAGCGGGGCTCAACCGTTATTACTATTGTCACAACTCCGCCCTGCTGATCGACACCATAAACATGCAGCACCGCAACAAGTCGCAACTCACGCCTGGCGTGGAGGCCATCCCCGAATGGATGGGCTTCCTGAAGAACTTCAGCATCACCATGGGCATTGCGCGCGGCACCTTGAAGACTGACCCCGAAGCCCAGGTGATGGCTTTTGGCGACCACAAGGTTGGCGTAGCCATCTGTTATGAGTCGGCTTTCGGCGAATACGTCGGTTCGTTCTGCAAGAAAGGCGCCGACCTGCTCTTCGTCATTACCAACGACGGCTGGTGGGGCGACACACCGGGTTATAGGCAGCACTTCGAGTTCTCGAAGTTGCGTGCCATAGAGAACCGCCGTTGCATCGCACGTTCGGCCAACACGGGTCGCTCAGGATTCTTCAATCAACGCGGCGACGTGCTGCAACAGACCGAGTATTGGGTGCCTACAGCCATCAAGGAGACGCTGAAAGCCAACACGAAGGTGACCTTCTACGCAAAGTATGGCGATTATCTCAGCCGCATTGCCGTCTACCTTACCTTTGTGTTGCTCATCACTTGGATAGCCAAGTCGCTATTCGACCTCGGAAAGAACAGAAAAGCCGTCAAAGCCACTGGTACCAGAAAGAAAAAATGAACCAGGTCTTCCTCTCTTTAGGTCCTTTCCAAGGCATCACCGATGCACCCTTCCGCAACGTGTTTAAGCGGCATTTCGGCGGCATCGACAAGTTCTACACGCCGTTCTTCACAGGCATACACAAGGAAGAACACGCCAAAAACCTGCAAGGCGAGGAAATCGACCCGGGATGTAACGACGTGGAAACATTGACGCCCCAGATCCTCAGCACCGACGCGGAGGAGATCCTGCGTTTCGCCAAGCAATGCCAGCAGCTGGGCTACAAGGAAATCAACCTCAACATGGGTTGTCCGTTTCCCCGCGTGGCCAACAAGAAACGTGGCAGTGGGCTCCTGCCCTACCCCGACAAAGTGGAGGATATGCTAGATAGGGTTTTCGACGAGATCAACATGAAGTTCAGTGTGAAGTGCCGCCTGGGATATTTCAACCCAGAGGAGATTGATGCCATCATCCCTATCTTCAACAAGTATCCTTTGAGCGAACTGATCATCCATCCGCGCATCGGAAAGCAGCTATACAAGGGTGAAGCCGACGTGGAACGCTTTAAGGCTTTGATGCCTTCCATAAAAGCGCCATTGGTGTATAATGGCGATATCGTTTCGGTGGAAAGTTTTGTAAGGATTAAGGGTATTCTGAATGACGGTCCTTCGACAGGCTCAGGAGCCTGCAAAACTGTTGAGCAGTTTATGCTCGGACGAGGCATTTTGGCGAACCCGTTCTTGGCTGAACAGATTAAAAACGATATAGCGGACGCATGCGATGCGTCCATACAGGGTCAACCCGTAGGAACACACAGCGTGTGTCCACCCACACACGACAAAACGGAACGTCTGCATAATTACGTCATCGACCTATATGAAGACCGCCTGCGTCATGCTGGTGGCAGCCCTAAGGTGTTGGGGCGCATGAAGGAACTGTGGTCGTATCTGATGAATAGCTTTGAAGAGCCGCAGGTGGTTTGGCGAAAGATAAAGAAGCTTAATGCACTGAAGGAATACGAGGATGCCGTTGAGGCCATCTTCAAGGAAATCCCAATCAAATAAAAAAAGCCCACCGTTTGGTGGGCTTTTTCTTTCGTTTCATCATTCGAACGAGGCGATGGCCTTCTTGATGATTTCAATGGCTTCGCGGAGCTCGGCCTCGGTGATGACCAAGGGCGGAGCGAAACGGATGATGTGCTGATGGGTGGGCTTGGCCAGCAGGCCGAGGTCACGCATCTTGAGGCACACATCCCAAGCCTCCTTACCGTCTTTGGGCTTAATGATGACGGCGTTCAACAAGCCTTTACCACGCACCTTCTCGATCATCGGGCTCTTGATCTTACCGATTTCCTCGCGGAAGATCTTACCGAGACGCTCAGCGTTTTCCATCAGGTGTTCTTCCTTGATGACCTCAAGGGCGGCGATGCTCACGCGGGCAGCGATGGGGTTGCCGCCGAAGGTCGAGCCGTGCTCACCGGGCTTGATGTTCAACATGATGTCGTCGTCGGCCAACACACAGGAGACCGGCACCACACCACCACCGAGGGCCTTACCCAGGATGAGGATGTCGGGGCGCACGCCTTCGTGGTCGCAGGCAAGCATCTTACCCGTACGGGCGATACCGCACTGCACCTCGTCGGCCATGAACAGCACGTTGTACTTCTTGCAGATATCGTAGCACTTCTTCAAGTAGCCATCATCCGGCACGTAGACACCAGCTTCACCTTGGATGGGTTCCAACAGGAAACCAGCGATTTCCTTGCCTTCCTTAGCCAGCACTTGTTCCAGTGCGTCGGGATCGTTGTAAGGGATGCGGATGAAACCGGGAGTCATGGGGCCGTAGTTGGCATACGACTCGGGGTCGTTACTCATCGTGATGATGGTGATGGTACGACCATGGAAATTGCCTTCGCAGCACACGATCTTCACCTTGTCGTTCGGGATACCCTTCTTGACGACACCCCAACGGCGAGCCAGCTTCAGGCCCGTTTCGTCGGCTTCGGCGCCCGAGTTCATGGGCAATACCTTGTCGTAGCCGAAATATTCAGTCACATATTTCTCCCACACGCCGAGTGCGTCGTTATAGAAGGCGCGGCTGCTGAGGGTGAGGCGCTCGGCCTGGTCGGTCATAGC
>JAEEGK010021865.1_pt1 | contig 13486 bp, 8 predicted proteins | sample 8958771 | NCBI WGS metagenome assembly JAEEGK01 (sample SAMN16246547, study PRJNA631951) | gut metagenome | biome: gut microbiome; feature: rumen; material: SC-attached | host: Bos | place: Iran: Karaj | collected 2018-10 | reverse complement strand
AAGCCCCACAAAGTATCGAGCCCACCGATTCGATAAAGAATTACATAGATAGCTACCATTCCAACAAAGGAAGGAAAAATCTGCAGAATCAAAAGTGACATGAGCATAGATTTCTTAAAAGTAAAATGAAATCGCGAAAAAACATAAGCACCCAGAGATGAAGTTATAACCGTAAGCAAAGATGTAAAGATTGCAATTTTCAGCGTATTAAAAAACCAGATGCCGTAATTTGTTTCTGTAAAAAGGCGTACAAAATGCTTGAATGTGAATCCATCCGCAAAAGGAACTATATTCAGCGATGCAATGCTGTTTCCTGGGCTGAAGGCTGCACTTACAACATAAACAAGGGGATAAATTACAAAAAATGATATAATCAGGAATATAAGATAAATTAAAGCTGTTTCAATATGAATTGTGTGTGTATTATTTTTCATACTTCACCTTCCTTATATGCTTTTGTCTGTCTGAACTGGAAAATTGCAAATGGTGCAAGAACAATGAAAATCATTACTGCAATTACAGAAGCATAATTGTATTTCATAAGTGTGATTGTGAGTTTATAAATCCAGGTGACGAGAATATCCGTACTTCCGGCAAGAGTTGTAGTACTGTCTGCCACAGTAGGAGCACCGCCAGTAAGAAAGAAGATTGCACCAAAATTATTTACATTGTGGGCAAAGGACATAATAATCAGCGGCATTGTCTGATAAAGTACCAGAGGCAAGGTGATTTTATTAAGAATCTGAAGTTTCCCTGCTCCGTCGATTGTTGCGGCTTCATACATATCCTGTGGAATTGCCGTCATAGTACCCATAGTAAGCAGCATAAAATATCCAAAGCCTGCCCAGAGATTTATGAGAACACAAACAAACTGTGCCAGATGAGGACTTCCCAGCCAGGGAATAGGATTTCTTATAAAGCCTATTGTCATCAGCGTTCGATTTATAATTCCAAAGGTTCCGTTAAGCAGATTTTTCCATACAAGCATTGTTACTACAGAAGGTACTGCATAAGGAAGAATAAAAATAAAACGGAAGATTGGGGCAATTCTTACATTGATTTCTCTTAACTGAACTGCAACAATCAAACCGCCAAAATAACAGGTAAAGGTAGACAAAACTGCCCATACCAAAGTCCAGACTGCCACTCTAAGAAAGCCACGAGACCAGGTTTTCTGCTCTCCCATTAATTCTTTAAAGTTCTGGAAACCTACCCAGTCTACCGTATTGTTAGGAGGAATATGTCCCGGATCTGAATAATTTGTAAAGGCAACACAAATAGAAAAAAGAAGAGGAACGACAACAAATATAATTACTATGATAAAACTCGGTGCAAGTCCAAAAATTGGAAATGATTTTCCGAGTGCACTATTCAAAGATTCTTTTTGAGTATTAAAGCTGCCTTTACGGCAGTAATCTTTATACTCTTTTTTTGCACTTTTTACAGATAAAACGTAAACAATTACAAAAATTGCAACTAAAGCAAGAATGAGGATTCCGTCAATAAGCATGAAGATGGAATTATCTCTTTGTTTTATTGGAAGCTCAGGATGAGGAGAGCCTAAAGTTATTAAATCAATAATTTTCTGTACTATTGCAGGAGAAAAAATAAGAAAAACAAGTTCACACAAAGCAAAGAAAATACCTTTTACAAAATCGTGCAGAAAAAGAAGATGAGAAAGCCCCATGAAACAGCAGGCCGTAGTTTTTATTTTTCTTTCTGCACTTCCGTCAGTGGGAAGATTTTTCATAATACCTCGCAAGTGGGGTGCCTGTAATCAGGCATCCCATATATTATTTTTATCTTTTATTTTCCAAGAATTGCAGCATTGCAGGCATCAAGTTCTGCCTTTACGTCTGCACCATCCCAGATGTTTTTTGAAGCATTGTTCATAGCTTCCCAGTACATACCCATTTCTGGAATTGATGGCATAGGGAAAGCATAATCAAGCTGCTTCATAAAACCGCCAAGGTAAGGAGATGAAACTTCTACACTGATTGAAGGAACAGTTCCTGTCAAATCAAAGCGTAATTTCTGCATTTCTGGTGTGATAAGGAAGGCTGCAAAATCATTGGCTTCTTCTGTGTGATCAGAATAAGCTGAAACAAACATTGCGCGAGTTCCAGAGAAGGAAGCACATGGCTGATTATCACCAGGAAGTGCTGGAAGTGTTGTTACTCCAAAATCGATTCCGGCATTTTCAAATGGAACTACATTCCAAAGACCAGTAATGTGCATTGCAGCGGAACCTGCCTGGAAAGCAGCATCTGCTGTAGAAGTATCCAAATCAGCGGCAGGAACATCCAAAGCAGAGCGCATACTCTGGAAAAAGTTCATTCCCTTTATAGAGGCAGCAGAATTGATGTTTGTATTTGTTGTGTCAGTTCCATCTGGGCCAAAAAGTCTGTTTCCGTCAGCTGTTGTAAATACGATTGTATAATATCCGCTTCCAACATCCATTACAAAACCATATTTTCCAGGATTTGATTTATTGAATTTTTTTGACCATTCTGCAAGTCCTTCCCAAGTGGTTGGAACCTGATCTTCTGAAATTAAGTTTTTATTATAAAAAAGTGCATAGGTTTCTGCTGAAACAGGATAGCCGTACATTGTACCGTTATAGGTTAGAGCTGTTGAACAAGCACCAAGAACCTGACTGCGAACCTTATCTGCATTTGCTGTTGGAAGCACATGTCCACCTGTTACCAGTGAACCCAATCTGTCGTGAGGAGCAGCAAATAAATCTGGTCCAACTCCTGCAGGTCCATCCAGGGCAATCTGTGTAACTGCATCTCCAAGCTCAACATTTACATATTTGATTGTTACATTTGGATGTGTTTTTGTATAAGCTTCGCCAGCCTTTCGAATAAACTCATCAGGGCCGTTGGTTGATTCCCAAACTGTAAGAACAACTTTTCCTCCCTTTGATTTTGACTTTGATTTTTTAGGTTTTGTAAAGCCCATTGATAATACAAAACCAGCAAGTAATAATACAGCAATAATCTTTTTGTTCATTTTTATCCTCCTAATAAACAAAATTGTATTAATGTTTTTAATTTTTCATTTTCATAAGGCGAAAAAAAATCAACAGGATTTTCTTTCTATTATTTCTGCCGGGAGGGTAATGCAAATTGCTTTGTCTCCCTGCCCTACAGAATCATTTATTATCATCTCCACGGCCTTATAACCCATTGCCTTTTTCTGAACATTAATTGTCGTTAAAGGCGGATTTGTATACGCTGCCAGTTCTATGTTGTCGATACTGATTAGGGCTACCTGCTCGGGGATTTTTATTCCATTCTGATTTAAATAGCACATTGCACCAACGGCAACCTCATCTGAACCACACACGATGGCAGGGGGAAACTTGCCGGCATTTTTTTCTGCAATGTTTTTCATTCCGTCATAACCAGTCTGCATGTCAAAACCTTCTGCAAGATAGAAATACTTTTGTACTGCATTAAGATTGTGCTGCAGAAGTACCTGCTGAACACCAAAAACGCGTTCATCATTTTCGCCGATATAGGCTATTTCTGAAAAACCTTTTTTTATAAGATGTTCAGCGGCTTTTTTTGCGGCATCCTGACGGTCAAAAAGAACGCTTGTAAGTCCGTCCTTTTTCCATTCAACACAGACTGTCTTTTTAATGAGTTCACAGGTTTTTTCCAGGATTTTTTCATCTTCTTCATCCTTGACTGCCTGATTAACTGCAAGCAGAATTAGAGAGCCAATTGATTCCGGGTGAATGAGTTCATTAAATAAAACCGGATCTTTGAGTTCTCTAAAAAACCTGATAAACTTTATGTTGTAGTTATGCTCATGCGCCGCTGTAAATATACCTTCAAGGATTTCGGTGTAAAAAGGACGCAGAAATAAATCGGAATTAGGAAGAACTACTCCGATATTCTTGGATGCAAAGGCTACATCTCCAAGCTGAAGGGCCTGGGCCGCCTTGTTGGGTCTGTAGCCTAATTGTTGAATTACATCGAGTATACGCTTTCGGGTTTCTGGAGCGACAGAACGTTCTGAAGTTCCACTAATAACATAACTTACCATACTGCGGGTAACACCGGCTGCTTTTGCTACATCATTTTGAGTAACTTTCTTTTTGTCTTCATCTGTTTTTCGCATTTTTCACCTTCTTTATTACCCGCTATTATACACCCAAAATCAACAAAATGTTTACACGAGTTGATTTTTTTTATTTGGAAATATATTTTACTGTTACTGTTCCAACTGCATCTGAAGGAACATTCAAATAAAGTCCATTTGTTCCAAGGGCTGAGATAAAGTCTTCACCTGTAATTATTCCCACATAACCGTTATCATCATCTGACCAGGCAAGACTCTGATATGTTGCTTCAACCCAAGAAGCAGCTGCAGAAGCAGATGCCCACCAATCACCGCTTGCACTTGTTATTTTTACAATGACTTTTAAGGTTGAAATTGAAAGAGCAGAAAAATCTGATGCTTCAATAACCTGAACATAATCTCCTGCGGCACTAAAGGCTTTGTCTACTACAAGTGTCTGATATTCACCGCTTACATGTGTAAGTGTATTGCTCCAAGTTTCGCCTGTATAACCATACCATTTATTGTTATCTGTATTACCAGCAGAAAGGGAAATCTCATTACCATCCTTATCTTTTACTACAACAGCTGTCCAGTTGATATAAAATTCGTTGGTACTTGCTACTTCAAATGTTGCAGAAGTTCCGTCTTCCGAAATAGCAGGCTTAACGGTAACTGCTGTATCTGCTGTATATGAAGAACCGTCGTCTGACCAGGTTGTTGCATAAGTAATATCAGAAATTGAGCCTCCTGGAATTGTAAAGCCTTCAAAATTGATTGTAAAAGTTTTTGATTCAGTTGCGGCAGAAATTGTAATTCCAGTAAAACTTTCATCTGTATAGCAGAAATATTCAGGACTTGCTTCTATTTTTAAAACATTTCCTTCTGAATCTTTTACGGTTACTGCAAGATTATTATACCATTTAAAAGAATTTGCCTTGTCTTTTGCGAGTTTTGCACTTGCTGTTTTTTGACCTGCTGTATAAATTGCATCAACAGTCTGATATAGCGCTGCACTTGATTCTCCATCTTCTTTACCTTCGATATAAATGGAGATACTTGCTGCTTTTTCAGCTATGGCATCATCAAGAGTGATATTCAAAGTATAGTAAGGATTATAAACATAAACTGTAACATCTATTCCATCGTCAGTATCTGTGCCGTCGTTAAAGTTTACACTTACAGTTGCATCATCCATGTCAGAAACTGCGGTAATTTCAAAAACACCGTTTCCCTTATGTGTGATTGTAAGGCCTTCCTGTGTAAATTCTGCTGCACTTTTTCCTGCGGCTTTTACTTTAACTGTCTCGCCAACATTTATTGTAATTTCTTCACCTGCTGCGATAGCTTTTGCATCATCATCCTCATCATTTTCTTTAGGTTCTATAACCGGTGATTTTGGCGTGTCATCAGTGGCTTTTGGACAACCTGTAAATACAACTCCACATGCAAGAGCAAATGCGAGAAGACCCCATTTAATTTTTTTAACGCTTTTCATTTTTTCCTCCTCTTAGAAACAACGTTTTTAATTTTCAACCAACAACGCAGAATTTCTATTTTAAGTGCAGTTTACACGTGTTGATTCACTCCTAAAATAAATGTAATCAACTTTTGTAATTTACACGTGTTGATTACATTTTAATATTATACCCGAAATTTATAGCTGTCAAACAAATTTTCTAAATTTCGGGTTATTTTTATTGATTTTATTTACTGAACTCCATAAACAGCTAAGCTTGCAAGAGGCTTTCCACTTCCTGCAAACATAGAATTCCAGGCTCCAAGGTATTCTCCACCCCATTCAAAAACGCCGCAACCGCCATTTTGTGCTGTAACTTCGATTATTGCCCGAATAATGTTAGCCTGATTCTGCACGCTTGCAATTATGTTTCCTTTATCATCGGTAAGAATACCAGAATAAACTTTTCCATCTGCCCCTACCAGATTCTTTTTGTGTTGCTCTGAAAGAATAGCGCTGCCTTCTTCATATTTCCAGTGAACATTTGTTTCAACTACGCAAACATCCTTTGCGAACCTGCTCTTTAAGGCGGCAATCTTTTCTCCCAATTCGGCAAGTGTTCCATGGCTTGACCATTCGCTATACCAGGACAATCCAATTACATCATAATCAACACCAGCAGAGTCAAAAGCAGTTTTAAAATTTGAAAGATAATTTAAAGGATTATTTCTGCTGATATCTGTAAACTGCAGCATTATTTTTGCAGAAGGACAAGTCTCGCGGGCAGCAGAAATTCCAGCTACCAGATACTTAAAATAATTTGCACTACAAAAATCTCCGCGAACAGCATCCTCTGCATTTGTTGCATTTTCGCTGGAATCTAGAGCTTTATGCTTTAACATTCCGCTGCTGATTTCGTTTCCAATTTGAATCATATTTGGTTCGACTCCAGCTTCCTTTAATGCATTAAGAACCTCTTTTGTATAATCAGAAAGTTTTGTAGCAAGCTGATCAGAAGTTGAGCAATCCAGCCAGTCTTCGGGAATCACTTGTTTTCCAGGGTCTGCCCAATAATCGCTGTAATGAAAATCCACCAGAACTTTTAATCCGGCCTTTTTAGCACGCACTGCTTGACCGACAAGTACTTCCTTATTGGATTTTCCCGGCACTGATGGATTTCTTGTTGAATTAGGATTGTTCCAAACTCTAAGTCTAACCCAGTTTATACCAAAGGATTTTAAGGTTTCATATAGCTCACAATCATTTCCGGCAATATTTTTATAGGAAACGCCACTTTCTGTATCTGCGGAAGAATCAAAGCCCCTCATAAAATCAGAAGGAAGTTCTGCATCTACAGGATTAACAATAACAGTGTTGTCGTCAATTGTACAGGTTATCGCGCCTGCTTTTGAGTTTGACTTAAATGGATAAGAAGGAATATCTGAACAGGCTGAAAAAAGGGAAAGAATCAATCCTGTCATAATCAGTTCTGAAATTACTTTTGCCGGCTTTATTATTTTGCGATTTTTTATTTTATTCATATTTTTGGTCTTTATCATATTACTGGTCTCCACTATTTGATTGTATATTTTAGTGCGTTCTGAAAATTAAATGTTACAGAGCTATGACTTTCATTTAATGTGGCTGCTGCTGAATCTGGAATTATATCTGCCGCAAAAATGCCTGCATCCCAGTGGGCAGAGAAAATTCCTGCAAGATAAACGGTAGCTCCAGCTGAAATTCCTGCAGAAGCAAGCTCTGTAAGTGGAATTGCATATTCCATAAATGTTCCTGAAGAATTTTTTGCGGCCTGAACTGACGTTGAAATTTCTCTTGCAGTGTTTTCACCCGAACCCGCTGCTTCTACCCATGCGCCAATAGAACCATCTTGCGGTTTATGAAACATATAAAAATCAGCCTTTCCATGAGCCAGACTTTCGCGACCATAAGCTACAGCATCAGCAATGGCAAATTTTTCTTTTCCACTTGTATAGGCAGCATCGGATGAATGATCTTTAGAAATCATAAAACCAAAACCGTCCCCCCAGGAAGAAGTCAAAGAACCGTAGATTGCGAGGTAGAGATAATCGTCATCATTTGCAACTGCAAATTTTGTTATATCGCAGTCTGTATTGTAGATTACGCCATCAGCACCCATGGCAGCTGTGTCACCTTCTTTATCTTCGGCAGCAATAACTGAATCAGCAGTCCAATTGGAATCTTCAAGTCCGTCAATCACAATCAGATGATCCATAAAGGTAAGCGAAAAATCCTTTGAATAAGAAGTTCCCGAACCTTCTGCAAGAATATTTGAAATTTTAAGCTTTATATTTGTAAGGTTAGCAGGTTTTTCTGTAAAATCAGGTGAAAGGAAAAGATTATTTCCGTCTGTAGAAACGTTAAATTTGTATTCATTAGAAAGTAAATCTTTTCCTGTAATTTTATAATTCCCGTCTTTCAAGCTGATTTTTCCCTTCAAAGGAATTTTGAATTTTGAAGCTTTGCTGAAGCCAACTGTTGAATAATCATAAGAAATTGAATCATACAAAGGCCTTACCTGCAGACTGGAAAATTCAAAGGCATTTACCGGTCGGCCATCCTGCTCTCCTTCTGCACAGACAAAGCCACTCATTTTTATATCCACTGTCGCAGAAAAAGTTGAGCCACCAAATAATTTTGTAACAGGACTCATATCCAGATAAAATGATGTATAATCTGAAGAAAAATGGCCCTTTAAAGAAGTGATTGTTTTTGAGGATGCAATTCCGTCAGAATCTGTATAATTTACAATCATTTTTCCACTTGGAGCAACTGCACTCAAGGCGACCTTTTGACCAAAATTAATACAAAGTGTCTGCTCACTATAATTCTCGCTGGCACCCGAAGAAATCTGGCTCATATCTTCACCGCTCATTCCATTGTAATACCAGACCTTGTAATCATAAACAGGAAAACCTGTTGCCTTTTTTAGTTTTTCCTGCTGAGCTGAACTCAAGGTTCCCTGCAAAAACTCACAGCCGGAAAGTAAAAATATACTCAAAGCGAATAAACTCAATTTTATCATCTTAAATATTTTTTTGATTGCTCTTTCTTTCATATTCCATAACTCCCATAAAATTACTGAACAAAAGGCGTTGCCGTAACATCCGAACCGTCAATTACAAGGGTAATTTCTCCAGAATTTAAATCCAAACCGTCAATGTAAAAATTCTGATAAGGATTACCCGCTGTTCCACGGTCCACACCATTTCCTTCTAAAACACCTGCAGAAAACCATGGTCTTAGCCAGCCGGAATCGCCAGTTTGAATCAGAGTAAATTCTATATTCGCTGAAGAAATTGTAACTGGAGCCGAACTGCCGTTTCCATCCTTCATAGAAATCATAGATTTGCTGTTATCCCAGTTATTAAAATTTCCCGGAATTGTATAGTCGCCACTTATACTTCCAAAATTTTTAAAAACAAAAGTTACATCTGCTGCTGTCTGATTATGCAGGCCATTTACATCTGCACAGGCTGTAAAAACTACGGCAAAGATCAGTGCAAGTGCAAGAAGAAGACTTGTCCCCAAAACAGGTAAAATGTTTTTTCTGATTCTGTTATTCTTTTTTATATTTTCCATATTCATCCTCTTTTTTAATCCTTATTGAAGATTCCAGATAAGTCCTATTCCAATCTGGCTGCTTGTATAATCAGTGTACAAATCATTTAAAAGATAGGTTCGATGTGGAGCCTTATTCATCCAGTTGTCTGCCCTGTAGAGACTGTAATTATTTTCAGAATACGGGTTCATGCCATAAGAAAAATGCAGCCACAAAGATGGATTTCCTGGAAGCGAAACTGTGTTATATTTTACACCCAATGCAAAACCCGCTGGGACAAAAGTTGCATCGTTTTCTTCTTTTGACCTTATGATTGAACCTGCATGTAAGCTAAAATTGTCTGTAATATCAGCCGCCAGCATAAATGAATTATAAGTAACTGCAAGGTCATATTTATTGCCAGATTTCCAATCTTCAAAATCAAAGGTTATTGCATAATCAAAAGTCAACTTTTTGAGATTGCGAGCCAAATCTTTTCCTATGATTTCCAGACCAGCTTCCTTAAAGCTGAAAATCATTTCCCGCTCACTAGAAGTGCTTTTTGCCAATCTGTCAAAATTCAAAACTGCATAAGTTGAAGCAGATAAATCTATACCACAAAGAGGTTCAAGCATAAGATCTAAAAGCGGTTGAGTACGAATATTCATCAACCCCTCTGCAAGCTTTTCAACCTCATTAAAAGTGAGCGTTTCATCAAGACCAAAGGAAATAAAATCCTTAGGTTGGCAAATAAAGTCAATTTTTGAGGTAAGAGTATCTGCATTAATATCATCGTAAATCTGACCGTCAGAACCCCAAACTGAATTGACATTTTTACCTGCCCAGCTGCCTTTTACAGCAAGCTCCATCACATCATTCTGATAAGTCAGACGAAGAGCACCAGCAAGAACCGATGAATCAAAATCAAGGCCTGTTCCAAAAGTTGAAAGTCCATGAACTTCAAACTTAAAGGCAGTTAAAGGATTTGCAAAAAAATAAAGTGAAGCTGCATTTATATTGTCTGTATTATAGTAGAAAAGTTCTTCCGCTGTAGTTTTACTTCCAAACGAAGCAACTGCACGGTAATCTTCACCAAATCTAAAATCAAGCAAATCATACATACCATAAGTTCCGCGCATCATAGAAAAAGCAGCAAGAGCATTGATTTTTACATCTCCAAATCTTTGCAGCTTTTTACCGTTTGAAATTTCAGTAAAACCTTTTCCAACATCAAGCCAGCGGTCAAGAACATTGTAAATTCCAGTGAACTCGCTCATTCCGTTTTCTTTTAAGCTTCCATAACCAAATTTAACATTTAAATAAGGGGTACTAATACCAAATCCAAGTTTATTCAAAGCACCTACCCCATTATCGTTCCAGTTATAAATTGGACTGAATATCATAGAAGCCAGCCCCTGGAATCCATCTCCCCAGGTAACTAAAGGAACATTTGCCCCAAAGCTGTCTGCCTGATAAAGGATTTTGTCAAACTTCCAAAGACCAATTTCTGCATCCAGATGGAAGGTCTTTGAAATATCACCCCAGAACCACCAGTTTGCATTGGACAGCAAATGCTGATTATCTATTTCATAACCAGATTTTTCTCCTGTCGCAACATCGCGGATTATTGCATTTGTTTTACTGGTTACTTCTACCCACAAGCCTTGCAAAACATTTGCCATTTTTCCGTTTCCGCCGCCTTCTGCAGGAGCTTGTTCAGAAATTGCCTCTGTCAAATCAGAAGATAAATCAACATAAAAAGTATCGTCGCCCTCTGCACCAGAAGCCGCATTTCCATCTTGATCAGCCCCATCTTTATCCTCTTTCAGGTAAAACTCTACATCATCAAAATTACCCCAGTTTCCTGCATTTGTATCCAGATAAATACCTAAAGTAACCTGATTTTTAGAAACAGGAACTTCGACCTTATACTGCTTCCAATTGAGCCAGCCGGTATTTTCAATTTTTGCCGAAAGTTGTTTTTTACTTCCATCAAAGTTTGCTGCAAAAAGACGGATATCATTTTCTCCTCCGCCGCCCATTGCCCAAAGAGTAAAGATATAAGTTCCGTTATCAATTCCTTTAAAATCCTGAGTAAGAGCAGACTTAAAGCCCTGACCAAGCCAGTATTTATAAGTCCATTTTCCTGTATGGGAATTGCTCTTGTTATTTTCTACAAAACAGGCTGTATCTGAACCGTTGAGTTTCCATTTTCCAAGCTTACCGCTTTCCCAGGAATTGTCTTCCACAAGATTTACCCGCGAACTGATTTCAACCTCAGCATTTACCTTATAATCTGAACCAGAAAGGGAACCAATCAGATTCATAAATCGAGGTGTTTTTTCAGAAGCCCAATCGTGTTTTTCCCAGGAAACAATTACATTATTTTCCTTATCATTTGTATAAACAACTTTAACCATTTTAGGAAGAATTGGATCCACTCCTGGCATAGTTGTGATTTTTAAAGGATCTGCCATATCATAAGGAATAAAACCGTTGCCATTTTTGGCTGAACCGCCCCATTTATTTGTAACAGCGCCACGGTTATTTCCATAAACAAGATTCCAAACTGCCAGCGAAGGAAGAGCCTTGCCATCAAAATCAAACATACATTGATTTTCCCAGGTATCGCCTTCTGTCTTAGAAAGCCCAGCTCCTTCTACAGGAATCCAGGCAGGCTCCCAGTAGAAAACACCAATTCCACCCTTTACAGCCGCTACAGTTGCAATTACATCACGAACAGCAGTTGCCTGTCCCTGAACAGAAGGAATGTAACCATCATTATCACCTGAATAAACCATAAAAACATTGCCCTGCTCATCGCCATCTTCTTTTGTAAAAGCATAAGCCGTTTCCATAACTGCCATTTCTTTACCATAGCGTTTTGCAAGATCTGACATATTTCGCTTTAAATCTGTACAAGAACCATGCCAGTAGGTATAAAAAGACAAGCCGATTATATCAAAATCAACTTTTGCCTGAGTAACTGGATCAAAAACCGCACGATACAAATCATTATTTCCGCCATCAGCCAGATGAACAATTATTTTAATCTTTTCACCACTTCCCTGAGCAGCTCTTACACCAGCCGAAGCAGATTTTAATAAAGTCGTAAAACCTTTAAAACCGCCAACCTTTTCTCCTGAATTTCCCCAGATTTTTCCAAGAGGCCACATAAAACCATTGTTCAATTCATTACCAATTTGAACAGCATCTGGACGGGCTCCAGCTTTTATAAAAGCTTCAAGTGATTCCTGAGTAAACTTTTCTACCGCCGCATTAAGTTGCTTTTCATTAAGATTCTTCCATTCTGCCGGCATTGGCTGTTTTCCCGGATCTGCCCAGGTATCTGAATAATGAAAGTCCACAAGAAGTTTGAGACCTGCGTTTTTTGCACGAAGCGCAAGTTTTGTATCTACATCAATGTTATTGCTTCCACCACCATCTTTCGGATTATTCCACACACGAAGCCTAACCCAGTTGACACCATTATCAGCAAGAATTGTAAATAAATCTTCTTCCTGCCCCTGTGCGTTATAATATTTTCCGCCGTTTGCTTCAATTTCATACAGAGAACTTATGTCTACACCCCGCATAAAATCTTCAGAAAGCCCTTCGACTGCTTCAACCAGAATATTCTGGCTGACACCTTCTGCCGCCGAGTGAGCACTTGCAAATAAAGAAGCATTCGTCGTAATGAAGTAGAAAATACAAACTCCCAAAAATAATAAACTTTTTCTTTTCATCGGATTCCCCTTAATGATTATAAAAAAATCTTGGTATCGTGTAATCAACACGTGTCACTTTTATATATTATAAGGATAAACCCGAAATATCTATCTGTCAAATTTATTTTTTGGATTTTTATGATTTTTGACTAGAAACCACAAGGTATTGACAAGAAAGCAGACTTCTGTACAAGCAACTGTACATACGCTGAATAGCAAATGCGTTAAAAAAAACAGCCCCTAAGGACTGTTTTTTAGCATTTACCTACTTTTCGTTCGACCGATTTATCGGTCGTCGTAGGCTGCACTGTAGCGTGCAACCCACTTCGTAAGGAATACGATAACTAGAAACTTCCAGCTACAGCTACAGCGCACGCTACGGTGCAGCCTACCATAGGGTTATTTCCCATTCCCATGAAGCCCATCATTTCTACGTGTGCTGGAACTGATGAAGATCCTGCAAACTGAGCATCTGAGTGCATACGACCCAAAGTATCAGTAAATCCGTAAGAAGCTGGACCTGCAGCCATGTTATCTGGGTGAAGTGTACGACCTGTACCACCACCAGAAGCTACAGAGAAGTATTTCTTACCAGCAAGGAGACGCTCCTTCTTGTAAGTACCTGCAACTGGATGCTGGAAACGTGTT
>JAEEGK010021864.1_pt1 | contig 13486 bp, 5 predicted proteins | sample 8958771 | NCBI WGS metagenome assembly JAEEGK01 (sample SAMN16246547, study PRJNA631951) | gut metagenome | biome: gut microbiome; feature: rumen; material: SC-attached | host: Bos | place: Iran: Karaj | collected 2018-10 | reverse complement strand
CTTTTTCTTTTTTCTTCTTCTTCTTTTTCTTTTATTAATCTATCATTTTCATCTTTTCTTTTTCTTTCTTCTTCTTCTTCTTCTTTTTCTTTTATTAATCTTTTTTCTTCTTCTTTTTTTAATCTATTTTCTTTTTCTTTTTGTAATCTTTCTTCTTCTTCTTTTTTTAATCTCTCTTCTTCTTTTTTTTTTAATAATTCTTCTTTTTCTCTTTTTAATTTTTTTTCTTCTTCTCTTTTTAATCTCTCTTCTTCTTCTTTTTTTAATAATTCTTCTTCTTCTCTTTTTAATCTCTCTTCTTCTTTTTTTTTTAATAATTCTTCTTTTTCTTTTAATTTTTTTATTCTATCTTCTTCTAATTGTTTTAATTTTTCATCTTCTTCTTTTTCTTTTTTTATTCTATCTTCTTCTTCTTTTAATTTTTTTATTCTATCTTCTTCTAATTGTTTTAATTTTTCCTCTTCTTCTTTTTCTTTTTTTATTCTATCTTCTTCTTCTTTTAATTTTTTTATTCTATCTTCTTCTAATTTTTTTAATCTTTCTTCTTCTAATTTTTTCAATCTTTCTTCTTCTTTTTGCTTTCTTATTTTTTCTTTTTCTAATTTTTTTAATCTTTGTTCTTCTTTTTGTTTTCTTTCTTTTTCTTTTTCTTTTTGTTTTCTTAATTTTTCATCTTTTTCTTTCTTTAATTTTTCCTCAATTTCTTTTCTTAATTTTTCTTCTTCTTCTTTTTCTTTTTGTATTCTTTCTTCTTCTTCTTTTTTTTTTCTTAATTTTTCTTCTTCTTCTTTCTTTAATTTTTCTTCAAATTCTTTTTCCTTTCTTAATTTTTCTTCTTCTTCTTTTAATCTTTTTAATTTTTCTTCTTCTTCTTTTTCTTTTTTTAATCTTTTTTCTTCTTCTTTTTGTCTTTTAAATTTTTCTTCATCATCTTTCATTTTTTTCATTAATTCTTCTTTTCTTATTTTTTCATCATTTTCTCTTTTTAATCTTTCATCTTCTTCTCTTTTTAATTCTTCCATTTGTTCTTTTTTAAATTTTTCAATTTGTTCTTTTTGTTTTTTTAATCTTTCTAATTCATCAATTTGTCTTTTTTTCCTTTCTTCTTCTTCTTTTTTCATTATTTCATTTAAATTATTATTTTTCTTTCTTTTATTATTTTCTCTTTTTAATCTTTCAATTTCTTCTTGTTCAATTAATTTTGCTTTTTCTTTTTGTGCTTTTAATTTTTCTAATTCTTTTCTTTTTTTTTCTTCTTCATTTTCTAAATTATCTTCATTTTTTTTATATTTATTATTACTTATTTTAGCAATATTATTATCTGATAACATTGTACCATTAAAAAAATTTTCATAAGATAAATTTCTATTATTCTTTAATAAATTTTCCAAATATTTTTTAGAATCATCACTGAAATTTCTTTTTTGTTCCCAATTTTTCAATTCAACTTTACCCATATTTTTTAAAGCAATTCTTTCCTCTTCTGATAATTCTTTTATTTTTGTTATTGAAATTTTTCTTTCTTTATAATTTCTATTTAATAAAATAAATATTTTATCCTTTTTTAACTCTAATATATCTCTTTCTTTTTCATCAATATTAATTTCAAAAAAAATTCCATTTGAATAATGAGAAGAAGTAGAATAAATTAATTTTATTTTTTTCTTTAAATTTATTTTATATATTCTTTCATAAAACTCATAAAAAGTATTTGTCAAAGAATTTTGTGTAGTTGGTGAATATCTAATTAATAATTGTTCTTTTTTTAAATTACTTAATAAAATAAAAATTTCATTATATCTAACTGCCATATCTTCAAATATAAAATCTTGTTTTGAATAAATATTAATTTGATTAATTCCATTAGGATTAACTACTAATATTTTATCCATAATAGATTTTAAAACAATAATTTCATTTCCACAATAAATTTCTTTTATAGGAAAATTAATATTAATTGATATAATTTTTTTATTTTTATTATTATATAAATTTATATTTTTAATATTATCATCTTTTAAATAAACAATAACATCATTACCACAATTTATTAATTTAACTTTACAATCAATAAATTGTGGTTTATTACCAAAAAAATAACCCCAAGCATATAAATTATTATTACAATCTATACCGCAACAATGTCTAAATCCAGCATAAATATCAGAAATTTTTAAAGAATTTAAATAATTATTTATTTTTGGAAAATTTAAATTATTTTCATTTTCATTATTATTTCCATATAAACCATATTGATTAATATCATTACCCCAAGTATAAATTTGTAAAAAATTAGTTATGCAATGAATAACACTTTCACAAATTACTATTTTAATTATTTTATTTTTTAATTTGTCTAAATAAAAAGTTGTTACTGGTGTTGTTTTTAAATATTTAATATCTTTATTATCATCATAAAAATTATTATTTTTAGGATTCCATGTTAAAACAAGTGAATTACTTGATGTTGTATTAAATAAAGCAAAGGCAATATTTTGTGAATATGAAATTAAATGACAATGATCATATTGAGTAACAAAACTAGTATTAATAAAATTTATTGAAGGATGATTATGAGGAGTTATATAAAAAATGAACTAATATTTATTATATTATGTTATATACATTTTTCCTCATTTCTTTTAGATTTTTTCTTTTTTTTAATTAATTAAATAAAAAAATGAAAGCTAATACAAATAGAGAAATATTAGATTTAAATAATAATCCACAAGTCAATAATGAATCTTTTATTCATTTAATTGAAAAATCTGATGTTTCAAAAATTAAAACACTTAATTTAAGTAATACAGGAATTACAAAACTTCCTCCAAAAAATTTAATAGAAAATTTCGTTAATTTAGAAACTTTAGATATTACAAATACACAATTAAGTGATGATTTTTTTGAAATAGCACATCAATTACAATATTTTAAAAAATTAATTTCTCTAAGTATAAATATTTCATGTGAAGAAGAAGGAAAAGTAATATTATGTTCTCTTCCTTTATTACAACAATTAAATGGAGTGAATGTTTCTCCTGAAGACTTTAATTCAGATTTTAAAGATGAAATTGTTAATATTGGAAAATATATTCAAGTTATTATAACATATATTGATCATGATATTGTTTTTTTAAATAATTTTAATGATAATTTAGCTTTATTAATTAATAATTGTATAAATTCTATTAATGAAGCAACTGAAGGTACTTATTCTTATTTAATTGAACTTTGTAATTCAAAATATAAAGTTTTTGAATTTTTATTAGGAATATTTTTAGATATTTGTTTAGAAAATAATTTAACAGAAACTCAAAAAGAAAATTTAAGAACAATTGTAGAAGAACTTAAATATAATATTGATTATAATCATAAAATGCTTTTTAATATTTCAAATTCTGCTAATCAAATTTATAATAATGTTATAATGAAACAAACAGAAAATCAAAATACTTTTATTGGAAATTTAAATGATCAATTAAATAAAAAACAACATAATATTGATTGTATTGAAGGTGAAAATAAAAGATTAAAAGATCAAAATACATTATTAACTGAAGGAATGAATAATGTTAAAGAACAAAATGAATTAATGATGAATAAATTATTAAATCAAACAGATTCAATGTTAAAAGGATATAATCCAAGTTATTTAAAAACAACTCCAAATTTAAATAAAGGAGTTGCTTCAATTCAACCTTTAAATATGTCAAAAACTCTAATTAAAAATATTGAAAATAAACCTTTATCAATTCAAACTTTATTAGAAACTATTAATGAAATTTATAAAAGTAAAAAAATTCAAGATAATAAAAATAATTCATTAAAACAACCATATGAAACTATGGAACAACATTTATATAAATTTTTAAATAATAAATATGGTTTAAAACAATTAGTAATTGAGAAAGCTATGAATATTATTGAATCATTAGAAAAATATAGTGGTGAAAATAGTGAAGTTTGTTTATTTACCAAAATGATGAGAAATGATATTGATGAAAGTTCAATTGATATTAATAATGAATTAAAAAAAAATTTACAAAAAATTACTAAAAATAATGATATAAATGATAATTTAATTAATCAAATTATTCAATCTTTATATTTAAATAATAAAAAAGATATAGAATTGTTTAATAAAAAATTATTGAAAGAAAAAGAAAAAACAGGAGGAGAAATTAATTTTAATCAACTTCATAATGCAATATTAGGTGTTCATATTGATGATAGATGTAAATATTTAAGTAAATTTAAAAGACTATTTTTAAAGTATGATCCTGAAAATAAAGGAATAATTGATAAAGATCAATGTATTCAATTATTATCTACTCTTTATAATAATTTAAAAACTAATAAAGATTTTAAATATAAATCAATGAAAAATAATGAATTTGTTTCAAAATTTTATAATGATATTGATAAAAATAAAACTGATATTATTACTTTTAATCAAATTGTAACTTATTTAACTGATTCAAATCATAATTTAATGAATTTAATTTCTAGAGTATGAAAAAATTTTATTTAATTTAAAACAAAATACTTTTTATTTAAAACAAACATACTATTAATATAATTTATTAATTAATTATTATTTTATATCTTGTTTAAAATCTTTTTCAATAATTTCTTCTATATTACTATAATTAACTTCTCCTTTATAATTATTCATATCACCAATAGAAAAAAAAAATTTTTTTATTTTTTTTATTAATTCATTTTTTAAATTATTTTTATTTTTTGGTTCAATATTTATAATAAGAGTACTTTTTGCTTTATTTTGTGATTTCATATATTCTAAATAATCATTCCAATCTTCACTACAATCTAATGAATATGGTCTAAAAATTTTATTATTATTAAATATATTTTGTAATAAAGAATTTGGATTTTTAATATTTAATCTTTCCATATCAAATGTATCAATTATAAATATCCATTGATATAATAAAAATTCTTCAATATTTGCTAATGATAATAATTCTATAAATTTATAAGATTCTAATTTCAATTCTTCATTTTCTCCTTTTATATTTGTATTTTCTTTATTTCTTTTTTCTAAATTATTTACTAATTCATTAAAAATTATAGGCCAAAAAGATCTTATCATTTCTATTATAATATCATGATTAAATCTTAAGAATAAAATTCTTAACATTAAAAATAATTCTTTTTCAATTTCATTACTATTATTATAGTCTGTAAAAAATTCTTTTATTATATCTTTAATAGAATTAAAATTTTTTACAAATGTATCTTTTTTACTACTATAAATTACAAATGAAATTCTTCTTAATTTTTTAACAATTACAGAGTCATTTTTTTTTGAAAAAATTCCATCCATTTGTTTTATTAAAATATTTATAATATCTTTATTAATATCTGAATAATTTGATATTATTTCTTTCCAATTTCTTAATTTAGTTAAACTTTTTTTAAAGAATGTTTCTTTAGAAAAATATTCAAAAATATTTTGTCCTGAAACTTGACAAACTTTTTCTTTATCATAATGCATTAAATCATTTAAAAATTGTGTTGATATTTCAGAATAAAAAGTATCATCATTATCATTTTCAATACAATTCATTATATTTTTTAACATAGGTTTAAATGGATAATATAAATCTTTTCCTAATGATTTATATAGTTTATAAAATAAAAATTTTAAAGTAAAAAATGCTATTTTTCTATAATTTTCATTTAAATCTTGAGATGCAATTTTTGTTCTTTTTTCTTTAATTTCATAAGAAGAATTCATTAAACAACTTTTCAAATATGATGAATAAAATATATAATCAAATCTATTATTAAATTCATCATCATTATTTTTTATATTTTCTAATTTTAATTCATTATTTTCATTAGAATTAAAATATTCTCCTGTAGATTTTCTTGTTAAATTTTCATTTTCTTTTATATTTTGTATTTTAATTGAACTATTTGTTATTTTATAATAATCAATATTTGGGAATTGATTTGAAATTATTTGTGTATAAAGAGAAGGACAAATAGGTAAAATTAAATATTCATCATCTTTTTGAAAGTTACTTTCAAATTTATTATTAAATGCAATATTTGATAATTTTTCAGTTAGATTATCAACAAGTTCTACAGTGTTATCAAAAATATCATTATTTCCTATATTATTTTTAGGATAAATATCCAACATTAATGAAATTAATTCATAAATCCAACATAATGTATGTGAAATTTTAGAATTTTCATATAATAATGTTAAAATATTTATTAATTCTTTCCATATGTCAATAATTTTTTCATTTTCTTTTTTTTTTATAGTTGACTCTAATAATATATATGAATAAATAAAATGACATAATTTACTTTCAAATAATGCTTCATCAAATGGTGATTTTAATACTTTATTTTGACCTTTAATATATTTTGTTTTAATATAATTTTTATCATATTTTTTCTTTAAAATTTGAGTTATTGAATAAAAAATTACATCTAAATCAATATCAATTGAATGTAATAATTCAATCATTGATAATTTATATAATTTATCTTTTGTTATTGTTATTTTTGAATAATTTTGTTCATTATTTGATTCATTTGTAAAGTCTTCATTCCAAATATTTAAATAATTTTCCAAAAATTCAATTGGATTTTTTAAAAATAATTTTTGTGTTATATCTTTTATAATTCCTTTAGTTGTTTTTGTCCAAGACGAAGATAATTTTGTAAAATCATAATTTTGATTTTGATTTTTATTTTCTTTATAAGAAAGAATTCCATTATTATTAAGACAATAATCATAAGATTCATATAAATCACTTTGATTAGTCCAACAAATTAAAAATATTGAAATTAAATCATGTAAATGTTTAGAATATATTGATGAACCAACATCTTTATCATTTATTTTATCATTTGAATTATCACTAAATAAACCAAAAAATATATTTTTTTTATTTGTAGAATCATCTTTTATTTTTTTTCTTGATTCTTCAGTTGGATTTGTTAAATCTAATTTATTAAAATCCATTAATAAATTAACTATATTTGACAAACCACTTAATATAACATATATATCATTTTCTTCAAAAGTTTTATAATCTTTATATACATCTAAATAATTTTTTAAAATAAAAACTTGATTTATTTCAGAATTTGTTTGAATTAACTTTTCATTATATTTTACTTTTTTTACTATAAATTTATTTGTTTCACTAATAAATTTTTGAGATATTGTTTCAATTAAATCTTCATTTTTTTTTTTTTCATTTATATCTTTTCCTTCTTTAAGTAATGTAAGAATTAATGGAATAAATTTTTCAACAAAAGATATATAATGTCTTCTAACATAAAAATAATTTAAAGTAATTCCAGTAGATAAACATTTAATAAATAAATCAAAAGTAAATAATTGAATAAGTGATTTTAAATCATCATAATGTGTATCAATAATTAAAATTTTTAATATTTCTAATATTTGAATTTGCATAACTTCATCTTGTTTTACTTCTTTATTTTCATTTGTATTAATTTGATTATCTTTATTAATATTTAATTTTTGTGCTAATATATAATAAATTGGAATAAGTGTTTTTTGTGCGATTTCATTTAATAATTTAGTATTATTAATTTTTTTAATTAATAATTCTAAAAACTCACAAGCAGAAGAATTAACTGATAAACTTTCTTCAATTAAATCTTCATTTATTACATTTTCTATTTCTCCTTTTATAAATCTTATTGAAATATTAATTAATAAAAATAAATAATCATAATTTTCTAAAGTTAAAGGAAATAAACCAATTAATTTATCATCATTAACTTCAAGAGGATTTGGTTTTGGTTTATCTAATATAAAATCAATTATATTTGATATATTTAAAATTAAATTTTTTATTTTTTTAAAGGCATCAATAATACTTTTCATATTATATTCTTTTTTTATTAATAATGTATTATTTTCTAAACTAAATTCAATTTCTTTATTTAAAAAAACATTTATTAAAGGATCTAAAATTTTGTGAAAATGATTTGAATGTTGATTTAACCAACTCTTTGAAAGATGTCTTAATATTGGATATTCATCTTCTAAATAATCTAACATTTTAAAAATACATTCTCCTTTTTCAAAAAAAATAACATTTGGATAATATTCAATTGTAAGTTTCCAAAATTGAGTAAATTTTTGTATTACTTTTTCTAGAATTTTTGGTTTATTATGAATAGTAAAAGTATTTGAAAATAATTCAACAAATTTCTCTTTATTTATTTTAAAAATTTTATATAATAAATCAACACAATTTTTTTGATATTCTTCTTTATCTAAAAAATTCCATAAATAAGAAAATATAATTTCAAAACAATTTTCTTTCATAATAGTAGAATTTAATAAAATTTTCAAATCTTCTTCATTAATTATTAATTTAGTTCTATCAATATTTTCATTTAATAAATGATTTTGAATTTTAATAAATGTTTCAGTATTATTAGTTGAATCAGATAATAATAAATCTAAAATAAAATTACAAGCTTCAAAAGAAATTAAAGGATTAGATTGAAATATTATTTTTTCTAATTCAAATATCCATTCAGGAATTTCATTTTGTTGTGCATATTCTTGTAATCTAATTAAAACTTCTGTTGATTGTTTAAATACTTTAATTATATTTCTTAAATTATGCTCTTCAATATTACAATTAATAATATTTTCTGATAATGAAATATAATATTTTTGATATTGTAAAATAGATTGTGTTAATTCTTCTAATATTTTTGAATAAGAATCAATTTGAGATATAGTTTTAAATGAACTTTCTTGAGAAATAATAAATTTACTATTTAATAATTCATTTTTTTCATTTTGATTATTATTCATATTATAAAGTTCTTTATTTGAATTATCATCATTATTATTATTTAAATCTTTATATTTTTCATCTGGTTTTTGTAATTTTCTTGTAAAAACATAAATTATAGAAATAATTGACCTTAATTTTCCTATATCTTTTGGTGTAATTTTTATTTGAGAAATAATATTTAATAAATTTGATATAATTGATGCATAATATTTAACTTTTAAATCAGGTTTTTTTAATCCAATATATATATTACAAAATTTTAATATTTGAACTAATTCTTCTAATAAATCAATGAAATTTTCATTATTTTCTTCAACTTTGAATCCTTCTAAATTTTTTGATAAAGATTCCCATAATAATTCAAGAAAATTATTAGAAAAAAAAGAATTCACTGTTTTAATAATTTTATCATTATCTGCATCATCTTTATAATTTAATTCATTACTCCAATAATAAATAATAGATTTAATAATATTATAAGAAATTTGAGATAAAATACCATAACTTAAAGAAACTTGTTTTTCTAAAAAATTTTTAATAATTTGAATATTATCAATTAATGTTTTAGACAAATTTTTCGGAGGTGATTCATTATCAATATAAAAAATTCTTTTAAAAGCTTCAATAAGTAATTCTAAAATATATTTTATTTTAGAATCATTAATATTAACATCTTCCCCTGAATCTTCATTTAAAATCCAATTACCAACTCTTCTAACAGTAGAATCTTCTTTTTTAATTAATAATTTCAAAACACTAATTAAAATTTTAATTTTAGATTCATCAGAAATAATATTCTTATCATAAATAGGAAATCTATTTAAAATAAAATCCATACCAGTACGAACAATTAATACATCATCATCTTCAATAACAGAACATAAAGTATTAACTACTAAAATATCAAAATTAGGATAATAAATTTCTTTATCTTTTAAAATTTTTTCAATAGAATTTTCATTTTTATATGAATCATATGTTGGAATTGATTTTATTAAATATGCCATACCACTTGATCTTAATTTAGGATTTCTTAATATAATTGACCATAAAACTCCATAAAATATTTTTGCATTAATTTTAGATGAAATATCATTAAATACTTCAATTACATTTTTTGTTATTTTATCATTATTTTCATCTAAACAAGGTAAAATACTTACTAATAAACCTGGAAGACATAATTCTAATTCAGTACTATTTATACATAAATAAACTTTTTTAATTATTGACTCTAAATAATTTATTTTATTTTGTGCTGATGCATACTGATAAAAAGGAAATAAACCAGAAGAAAATAAAGCTAAGTTTTTTCCTAGATTTTGACTATTATTTGATGATAAATTATGAAGAACAAATGCATATAATTTAATTGAAACTTCATGTAAACCTCCTGGTAAGTCTTTATTTAAACATTGAGCTAATCTCTTTGCTAATATTTCATTATTTGGGTAATTATTTAAATTTAATTCTTTTTGATTTGTATCCATTAATATTTGAATATCTGTTATATTTTTTACTAAATCTGTCCATTCTTTTGCATATTTAAATTTAGAAAGTAAATCGTCTAATTTTTTAAAAAATTTATCCATATTTTTTTTTTAAAATAATTTAATTAATAATAATTTTAAATATTTATTAATTAACTATACATTTTTTTTCATAATAGAATATATTGATTATTTTTCATAAATAAAAATGGAAATTTCTCGAAGAATATATTTAATTTAAGTATCTAATATTTATTTTTGATAATTAAAAAACTTATTTAATTATTTTTACAGTTTCAAAAATTAAAAAAAATTGAAAAAAAATTTAGTTTAAAAATTTAAAAAGTTAAAATTACAAAATCAAGTTAAAAATCTTCAAATAATAAATAGATAAATAAATGACACATAAAATAATATATATAAATGTCAGAAAAAATACAAAAAACAAGTAATAAATTAACAAATTCAAACTTACCAACAGCAAATTCATCAATAGATAATAATGAACAACCAGGAATAATAGAAGTCTATGCAGATAATTTTAAACAAGAAATAAAAAATATGAGTTCACTTCTTGAAGAATACAATTATATTGGAATGGATACTGAATTTCCAGGAACAGTTTATTGTATAACAAATTATACCCCTGATTTTTATTATAGAACAATGAAATTAAATATTGATTGTTTAAAATTAATTCAATTAGGAATCACATTAACAAATTCAAAAGGTGAATATCCAAAAAATTATCCTTATCATACATGGCAATTTAATTTAGAATTTGATTTAAATTCAGATAAATATGCACAAAATTCATTAAATTTATTAATAAATTGTGGAATAGATTTTAATAAATTAAAAAAAAAAGGAATAAAACATAAAGATTTTGCAGAATATTTAATGATAAGTGGTTTAGTATTAAATCCAGATATTCATTGGGTAAGTTTTCATGGATCATATGATTTTGGTTATTTACTTCATTTACTAACAAATTCTCCTTTACCAGAAAATGAGAATGATTTTACTGATGAATTAACTATTTATTTTCCTAATCATTATGATATTAGAATTTTAGTTCAAGGAAATGAAAAATTACAAGGTGGATTAAATAAACTTGCTCAATATTTAGAAATATTAAGAGAAGGAAAAACTCATCAAGCTGGAAGTGATTCTGTTGTTACAATTGATGTCTTTTTTAAATTGTTAAAAAATGGAAGTGTTGATAAAGAAAGATTAGAAATGGATAAAAATATTTTGTATGGATTAGGTTTTGGAAAAGATGATGAGGAAACTATTATGTATACTAAGTTTGGGAATAGTATTCCTTTTAATCTTAATCAAAATTTAATTTATATGCCTACTATGAATGCTATTAATTATTATCAATATCAAAATAATCAAATTATGATGATTGGAAATAATATAAATATGAGAAATGATAAAAAAGGAAATAATAATAATAATATAATTTCTACAAATAAAGTTGTTTGATTTTTAAAATTATTTAATGTGTTTAATTGAATAATTTGAAAATTAATAGGAAAAAAGAAAAAAAAATGTATGAGTTTTTGTATTATTCATTAAAAATATGTATATAAAAAATATTATTATATATAAATAAAAACAAATATTCTTTTATTATGATTATTTATCTTTTTTTTTTTTATTTTTTTTTTCTAAAAGAGATAATAAATTTATTATTTTAATTTATAAATGGAAGAAGAAATTGCAAAGAATATATTAGATAATTTAAATATAACACATTCTTCACTTTTAATCAATTTTTTTAAAAAGTTAATTGAAAATGATGTTCGAAATTGTAATGAATTAGAATTAAATAAAAAGATAGCAAAATATAATGATGAATTAGAAAATTTAGACCAAACTATACAAAATACAAATATTCAACAAAAAGAAACTTCAAAAAAATCATCTAATAAGATGGATTTAGAAAGTTTTCAAACATCTGATGATGGGAAAATAAATCTAAATTCTTTTCATTCTCCTCAAGAACAATCAGAGATTATAAACGAAAAAATAGATGAAAATGTAATAAATGAATGTTATGCAAATTTAAAATATGATAGTATTGATATTGATTCATTTATAAAAAAAATAATTGAATTATATAAATCAAAACATTAAATATAGAAGTTTTTAAAATCAATTTTAAAAATATTTTTGAATTTTAAGATTTTAAAAAGGTTTATAATAAATAAAAGTAATAGCTTTTTGTTTAAATCTATAATATAAACCAACTTTACTATAATTTTTATTTCCAATACAAGGAAATAAAATATGAAAAATATTGATATGTTCAGGATATAAAATTTTTTTATATGAATTATTTTCATCATTAATTGAATTATAATTAAAAGATAAAAATTTACTTCTTCCAATAATAATTTGATTAGTATTAATATTAATTCTAAAAGGATATTCATAATAAAAAGGAATATTTGGAGCATCTGATTTCATTTGTTCAATTGTTATATTATTACACCAATTTTCTTTTATTTTTATTTTATTACAATTATTTTTATCTTTCTTTTTTTTCTTTTCATATTTTATATTCGTTAAATCAATATAATTATTTATATTATTATTACCATCATTTTTAATTTCATAATCATTACTAAATACCCATTTATTATCAACAATAAATTTAAATTGAATTTCTTTTTTTGGAATATAAATTTCACATTTAAAAATATTATTTTCATCCTTATTCATTTTAAAATATTGATTCCAATTTACAAAATCTCCAGTCATTTCAACATTATTTCCTTTATCTTTCCATTCAAATACAAAAAGTATTTTTGAATTATCATCTTGAGTTTCATCAAATGTTTCTTTTGTTGATTTATTTGAAGAAATATTATTTTTGTTATTTAATTTTTTATAACTTGATATTGAAATTATTCCTTCATAATTTGATAAACCTTCATTTCCAAAAGTAGAAACAGTATTTTCCATAATTTTATTATATTTGTTTTACTATTTAAAATATAATTCTTTTTCCATTAATACTTTTTAACTTTTTTTGTAGAAAATTTACACTTTTTTTTTTTTACTTATTTAAAATCAAATAAAAAAAAAAAAAAAAAAAACAAAATTTAAAAAAAAAAATAAAAAAAAAAAAAAAAAAAAAAAAATTAT
>JAEEGK010021862.1_pt1 | contig 13487 bp, 12 predicted proteins | sample 8958771 | NCBI WGS metagenome assembly JAEEGK01 (sample SAMN16246547, study PRJNA631951) | gut metagenome | biome: gut microbiome; feature: rumen; material: SC-attached | host: Bos | place: Iran: Karaj | collected 2018-10 | reverse complement strand
CGCGTCATCCACGACAATTCGCCGCGCCGCCGCGAGAAGTATTTTGCCATCAACTGCGGTGCTATCCCTGAGGGCACCATCGACTCTGAACTCTTCGGCCACGTGAAAGGTTCCTACACAGGTGCCATCAACGATTCGCCGGGCTACTTCGGCGTAGCCAACAAGGGTACGCTGTTCCTCGACGAGGTGGGCGAACTGCCGCTGGCCACCCAGGCCAGGTTGTTGCGCGTATTAGAGACGGGCGAGTATATCCCCGTCGGTGGCACGGAGACGCGCAAGACCGACGTGCGCATTGTGGCGGCCACTAACCTCAACATCCAGAAAGCCATCAGCGAAGGCCGCTTCCGCGAAGACCTCTTCTATCGTCTTAACTCCATCCCGCTGCAGATGCCGCCCCTCCGCGAGCGCGGCGAGGACGTGGTGCTGCTGTTCCGGCTATTTGCCATGCAGATGGCCGAGAAGTACAAGATGGACCGCGTGGTGCTGACCGAGGAGGCCAAGCAGATGCTCATGCGCTACAAGTGGCCTGGCAACGTGCGCCAGCTGAAGAACATCACCGAGCAGATTTCCGTGCTCAGCAAGGACCGCCTCATTACCCCCGACGTTCTCGCCAAGTTTATTCCTCAGGACCGCGAGAGTACCCAGTTGGCCACCATCCCACGCGACGGTGGCGACCACTCGTTCGAGAACGAGCGCGAAATCCTCTACAAGATTCTCTTCGAGCTGCGCGGCAACGTCAGCGACATGCGCCGTGAAATCAGTCAACTCAAGAAGCAGATGGACGACGTACAGGCCACCTCATCTTCGCTCCAGCCTATTGGTTCCATCCAGCCCATGACGCCTATCCAGCCTGCGCTCGAGGATGCCATTGCCGAGGAATACATAGAGCCTGTGAAGGAGCCCGAGAATCTTAACCTGAACGACCTCGGGCGGCAGATGCTCGAGAAGGCACTCGAGCGTAACAACGGCAACCGAAAGAAGGCCGCCCAGGAACTGGGTATCAGCGACCGTACCCTCTACCGCCGTCTCAAGCAGTTCGGACTGGCCATGATTGCCTGCCTGCTGCTCATCTCGTGCTCCGTCAGTTATAAGTTCAACCAGGCCAGTATCGACTACACAAAGACAAAGACCATTCAAATATCGGACTTCCCCATACGCTCATCCTACGTCTGGGCACCCATGGCCGGTATCTTCAACAACCAGCTGAAGGACCAGTTTGCCAACCACACGAAACTGACGCAGGTGAAGCGTAACGGTGACCTGAAGATTGAGGGCGAGATAACTCGCTACGACCAGCGCAACAAGTCGGTGAGCAGCGAGGGCTACTCGGCACAGACGGAACTGTCGATTACCGTTAACGTACGCTTCACCAACAACCAGAAGCACGAAGAAGACTTCGAACGCACCTTCACGGGCCAGTCGTCGTTCAACACGACAGAGTCGCTGAGCTCTGTGCAGGAACAATTAGTGACGGAAATCATACAGAATATCTGTGACCAGATTTTCAACGCCACCGTAGCCAACTGGTAAAGCAAGAACTGACATGGAACTAACCGAGCTGATAAGACACCCGGAACAACTTGACCGCGACACGCTCTACGAGTTGCGCTCCATGCTGGCACTCTACCCCTATTACCAGACAGCCCGCCTCCTGTTGCTCCAGAACCTCTACCTGCTGCACGACCCCTCGTTCGACGAGGAGTTGCGGCGTGCTGCCATCTACATCACCGACCGCCGCGTGCTGTTCCAGATGATTGAGGCTGCCCATTACCAACTCAGAACCCCGCAGCTGAACGTACACGCTGCAGATAATGCGGCCGAGCGCGAGAACCGCACCATTACGCTCATCGACTCCTTCCTCGACTCCATACCTAAGGAAGAAGAGAAGGCCGAGCCGGGCAAGCCCAAACGCAAGCCGACACCCGCCGATGCCGCCGTCGACTATGTGGCCTATCTGCTGGAGAGCGAGACGAGCGAAGACACTGCCGAGGAAACGCCGAAACTCATTGGCCAGAACCTTATCGATACATTCATAAATAATGACAAAGGCAAGATTGTTCTGAACGAGACGCCGGAGTATACCCCTGAGGTCGAAAACGAGTCGAAAGAGGAGGAAAAGGAGCCCGAAGAGGGGTACTTTACCGAAACTTTAGCCCGAATTTACATAAAACAGGGCAGATATTCGAAGGCTCTTGAAATTATTCGGCGATTAAGTTTGCAATATCCGAAAAAAAATGCTTACTTTGCAGACCAAATACGTTTCTTAGAGAAATTGATAATAAACAACAACAAAAATAACAAGTAAAAAAAATGTACACTTTATTAATTATTCTTATCGTGATTGCAGCCGTGCTGATGATCGGCATTGTGCTCATACAAGAGTCTAAGGGTGGTGGTTTGGCCTCAAACTTCTCAACCTACAACCAGATCGGCGGTGTTCGCAAGACTACCGACTTCATCGAGAAGACCACTTGGGGTCTGGCCATTGCTATGGTCGTCATCAGCGTTGCCTGTGCATACGTTGCTCCCCAGGCTACTTCCGACGGTTCTGTGATGGAGGGTATTGAGAACCCCGTTACCAACCCGAACAACCTGCCCGGCTTTGGTGCCAGTCAGCAGAAGGACGCTGCTCCCGCTCAGGAGGCTCCCGCTGCTCCTGAAAAGCCCGCACAGTAAATTTGGCGAATTTCAAATAGACGGGTTCCTGATTGGACATAAGCCTCAATCAGGAACCCGTCTTTTCGTGCCTTTGACAGATACAGCTTAGAAGTAGATGCCGACGGCGAGTGACTTGAACTCGGGACCGCGGTCCTTCTTCAGCACGCTCATGGGCGAGTACTTGCAGTAGAAGCCGAGTTGGCAGACGTGGACGATGCCTAACAGATCGACGGTGAAGGGACGCTCGCCAATCTTCTTCGTGGAAATGTCTACGTCGTCGTCGCCATGTTCATATTCGTTGATGACGCGGCCATGGAAGTTGTAGTTCAGCTGTGCCCCCAGCGAAAGGGCGAAGTCCTTGCTGAACCTCTGCTTGACGAGCAGGGGCATGGAAAGTGATGTCGTGTGGATTGACGAACTGAGTTCGTGCATCGTTGAAGCTGACGGAGTGACGAGCGTGACGTCGTTTACCTTGCTAAACATCTTGTCGTGGCCACTCAGGGTATAGTTGCGCCAGTTGAATCCCATGCCGACCGAGAATGTTGTCTTCGTATTCTTCGGCGTGTAGCCATACTGAAGTATAGTCCATTGAAACTCCCAGGAACGGAACGGGGCAAAATCAACGCCGTCAGGAGCTCCGGTGGGGATGTCGACACCCAACTGGAGGTGCATCGACCAGCTTTCGTCCTCGTCCTTCGATAACTCAAGACCTTCCTTGGCATTGTCGTCATCGTCGTCAACGAATGTCTCGGCATTGGCAGTCATTCCGACGGCCAGGAATGCCATAAATAATAGCTTCTTCATCTTTCTCGTGTTTCTTGTGAATAATAATCAAACTGCTGCAAAGATACTTGTTTATCGGAAGATAGACAAGAAAAAGAAAGAAAAAAGCGGATTTTCGTTGGTTTTTGTTGCTCAAACGCAAGATTATGTGTACTTTTGCAAGCAGAAACGAAACTTTAAGCATAGAAAAGACAATGAAGAACTTAGATTGGGGTAGTCTGTCGTTCGGCTATATGAAGACCGACTACAACGTGCGTTGCTACTATCGCGACGGCAAATGGGGCGAGATTGAGGTCTGCTCCGACGAGTATCTGAACCTGCACATGGCAGCTACATGCCTGCACTACGGTCAGGAGGCCTTCGAGGGCCTGAAGGCCTATCGCTGCCCCGACGGCAAGGTGCGCATTTTCCGTGTCGACGAGAATGCCGCCCGACTGCAGTCGACCTGCCGCGGCATTATGATGCCCGAGGTGTCGACTGAACTGTTCACGGAGATGGTGAAGAAGGTGGTGCGCCTGAATCAGGAGTGGATTCCCACCTACGAGAGTGGTGCCACGCTCTACATCCGTCCGTTGTTAATAGGTACGAGCGCCCAGGTGGGTGTTCACCCCGCCAAGGAGTATTGCTTCCTGATTTTCGTCACGCCTGTCGGCCCGTACTTCAAGGGGGGCTTCGCTGCCAATCCCTACGTCATCATCCGCGACTACGACCGCTCGGCTCCGCTCGGCACGGGTAAGTACAAGGTGGGTGGCAACTACGCTGCCTCGCTTTTTGCCAACAACCTGGCCCACGAGAAGGGTTACGCCTGCGAGTTCTACCTCGACGCCAAGGAGAAGAAATACATGGACGAGTGTGGTGCTGCTAACTTCTTCGGCATCAAGAACAACACCTACGTCACGCCGAAGTCAACGTCGATCCTGCCCAGTATCACCAACAAGAGTCTGATGCAGGTGGCTGAGGATCTGGGCATGAAGGTGGAGCGCCGTCCTATTCCCGAAGAGGAGCTCGAGACCTTCGAGGAGGCTGGCGCTTGCGGAACGGCTGCCGTGATTTCACCAATCAGCTATATTGATGACCTCGACACCGGCAAGCGCTACTCGTTCGGCGAGAAGCCCGGACCAATGTCAAAGAAGCTTTTCGACACGCTGCGCGGCATTCAGTACGGCGAAATCGAGGACAAGCACGGCTGGACGACCGTCGTCATCGAGTAATCAAATCTTATCAGAGTTTGCCAGTGCCTGCCACAGATTGTCGGCAGGCACTGGTGCTTCTACGACAATCTGTTGCTTCGACACGGGATGGAGGAACTCCACGCGGCGCGAGAGCAGCGAGATGGAGCCGTCGGGGTTTGAGCGCGGAGCGCCGTATTTCAGGTCGCCCTTGATGGGCATACCCACCTTGGCCAGCTGGCAGCGAATCTGGTGGTGGCGCCCTGTGAGCAGTTCCACTTCCAGCAGCATGTAGCGGTCGCCCTGCCCGATGACCCGGTAGCGCAGCTGTGCCTTCTTCGAGTGCGGCACCTCGCGGTCGTAGGCATACGACTTGTTCTGCTTCTCGTTGCGTACGAGCCAGTGGGTGAGAAGTCCTTCTTCCGCCGCATCCCTTGCCTGAACTATCGCCCAATACGTCTTATGCACCTCACCCTCGGCAAACATCTTGTTCAGCCGCGCCAGTGCCTTCGATGTGCGTGCGAAGACCACCAGTCCTGCAACGGGACGGTCCAGACGGTGACAGACGCCGAGGAACACCTCGCCCGGCTTCTCGTACTTCTCCTTGATATACTGCTTCACCAGGTCCGACAGCGGCGTGTCGCCCGTCTTATCGCCCTGCACAATCTCGCCGCTCTCCTTCGCGACGATGATGATGTGGTTGTCCTCGTAGACTACTTTCATACGTTTTCTTTTAGTTTTCGCTGCAAAGTTACGATTTTTTCTCGACATCCCATTACCTTTCCTGCTCAAATCATTATTTACCCGCCAGCAAACTCTCCTTTACCCGCCAGCAAACTCCCCTTTACCCGGCACCAAACTCCCCTTTACCCGCCGGGTAAAAATCTGAACCGCATTTGTACTTCAAATCTTTCGGAAACTGTTTTAGGGAAATCCCCACCTACGATTAGGGCTTTTCTCTTTGATGTTCATAGAAAATGCACTATCTTTGCCTCATCAAAACAATAACTCAAAAAAGAATACGATTATGAGACAGACAGCATTTTTACTCAAGTCATTCGTAGTGGTGACCATGATGGGGTGGGCGACGTTGAGCCACGCCCAGGGTTATGAAGTTGAGCGCAGTCGCGTTTATTTCCGCGGTGAGGTCCTGATGGAGGCCGACGCCCGCAGTTTTGTCGATTTGGGCTGCGGCTATGCCAAGGACCGTTATAATGTGTATATGGATGGCCGGGTGCTCGAGAATGTCGACCCGTCGTCGTTCCGTCTGAAGGCGCGTTCCAGCTGGCGCCGTCCCGGTCACGGTTCGGTTGACGAGTCCGTCGGCCCGCGCAGGGGCTATTACAAGACGCAGATGAACGTCTACTATGGCGACAAGAAGATAGATGCCATGCCCACCTCGTTTGTCGACCTGGGCGGCGGTTACGCTAAGGATGCCTTCAACGTCTATTATTTCGGCGAGAAGCTGAAAGGCTGTATGGCCTCGTCGTTCCAGCTGTTGGAGGGCGGTTACGCCAAGGACTCTTTCAGCGCCTACTATCACGGCAAGAAGGTGGAAGGCGCTTTTGCCTCGACGTTCAGGTATACTGGCGACGGTTACGCCGAAGACACCTTCAACGCCTATTACAAGGGCAAGCAGTTGAAGTGAATAGGGGGAAGCCGAAAAAGAACCTGCACTTCCTGCACTGAGCCTCATTATCAGCAGGTTAAGATCGCTTCAACCTGCACTTAACCTGCACTTGATAAAAAGCGGCGGGTTTTGGGCGAAAGGCGGCGGGTTATAAACGTTTCCACGGCGTGGAACAAATGTTCCAGGCCGTGGAAACGCTCTTTTGGCGGCGGCAAACCGCAGGGCTTGAAGCCCTATTCAGTTCAGGTGCAGGTTCAAGTGCAGGTTCTGAGCGAGGACAAGGTTCTCAACAGGCAGAATTCCAGTTTGTTAAGCATCAAGTGCAGGAAGTGCAGGTTGTCTCTGTCTTTACCATACCATGAGTACGTCATGTCACGAGCATAGTTAGGCATTATTACTGAACTGTGCAAATAATTGCGGGGGAAAATGGGGAAATGGGAAAAAAAGTGTACCTTTGCAGCTTGATTGCAAAAGGATGAGTATGGAGAGACTGTGGAACAGGAACTATTGTAAGGTGATGGTGGCGAACTTTGCGCTGTTCTTTGCCTTCTACGTGCTGACGCCGCTGCTGCCGCTGTACCTGAGCGAGCACTTCGGTGCGACGAAGGACGTGATCGGGCTGGTGCTGTCGGGGTATACGGTGACGGCACTGGTGATGAGACCGTTCAGCGGGTTTCTGGTTGACTCGTTTCCGCGGAAGACGGTGCTGATGGTCAGCTTCGTGGCGTTCTCTATTTTCTTTGCGGGCTATTTGGCGGCTTCGACACTGCTGCTGTTTACTATTGTAAGGACGCTGCACGGGGGGCCGTTCGGTGCGCTGACGGTGGCTAACTCGACGGTAGCCATCGACGTGCTGCCGTCGAGCCGGCGCACTGAGGGCATCGGCTACTACGGGCTGTCGAACAACCTGGCGATGGCCATTGCGCCGACGGTGGGCATCTTTGTCTATAAGTACACGCAGAGCTTTGAGCTGTTGTTCTGGATAGCTTTCTTTGTAGCTGTTGCAGGAATGGCAGTGGATGGAACGATTAGAAGTGAAAAGATAAAAGTGAAAAGTGAAAAGATGACTTGTTCACTTTCCTGGGACCGCTTCTTCCTCGTTCGCGGCTGGCTGCTGGGCGTGAACATGGTGGCGTTCGGGTTCTGCTTCGGTGTGCTGTCGAACTATCTGGCCATTTACGGCAAGGAGGTGATGGGCATCACGGGTGGCACGGGGACTTACTTCATGCTCTGCTCGGTGGGCCTGATTCTGTCGCGGCTGCAGGGGGGACGGGCGCTCAGGCAGGGTAGGGTGACGCACAACGCCGGGGAGGGCATGGTCATCTCGCTCGTCGGCTATACCTTATTTATATTAGTGCCGAATATGGTGGGCTACTATGCATCGGCGCTGCTGATAGGGCTGGGCAACGGGCATATGTGGCCGGCGTTCCAAAACATGACCATCAGCGTGGCGCCTAACAGTCAGCGGGGCACGGCGAACTCGACCATCCTCGTGTCGTGGGACGTAGGCATGGGACTCGGCATCCTCGTGGGCGGCGTCATCAGCGAGTTGGCGGGCTACTCAGCCGCCTTCTGGACGGTGGCAGCCGTGAACGCCACGGGTGTCGCCCTGTTCTTCCTGCGGACGCGCCGCTTCTTCTTAGAGCGAAACCTGAACGAGGGCGTGAGGTGAACTTATTTCTTGTAGCTCAGTGCGGCACCGATGGCGGTGCAGTATTGAGAGTACTTCGGTATGTGGTAGTGGATGTTGTAGAGCTTCTCTAACGGCGGGAAGACCTCCTTGCACTGTGGCAGGAGCGTGAGGTTGCCAATGAGCACGAAGTCGCGTATGCCGGAGCCGCGGCTTGAGAGCCAGGCGGCAGAGCCGATGGTCTGGAGCACCATTGAGATGATGCCGAGGGCGATGTCCTCCTTCGAGGCGTCGCTCTGAGCCTTGGCCAGGATGCTGGCCGTGGCCTCCATGGGGAGCCCGGGCAGGGGTTCGGCAGAGATGTCGCCGATGCGCAGGTTCATGTGGCTGATGTCGCCCTGCATGGCCATTGCCGAGACAGCCTTGATGTCGCTGGTGTTGAGCAGCAGGCGCGACAGTCCGGCCAGCGTGCCGCCTCCGATGCCGATGCCGCCGATGTGACGCATCTCGTCGCCGTCGCACTGCACGAAGCTGGTGCCCGTGCCCATCGAGACGACGATGGTGTGGTCGAGCTTCGACTCATAGCGGGCACCGAGACCGTCGGCCTCGAACTCCTCCACCTTGCGTGTCGGCAGTCCGTAGAGGTCGCCCTTGATGTAGGCCGAGCCTACGCCTGTGAGCATCACCTGCTCAACATCCTGCAGCTGTATGTCGTTGTCGTGCAGGTACTTGCCGAATGCGCCGTAGAGCGATGTAATAGGGTCGGCGGCGGTGATGCGTGTGGGCGATGTCACCCGTCCGTCCTTCAGTCCCACAATTTTCGTGGTGGATATGCCCACGTCAATTCCAATGATGATTCCCATGATTATTTACGATTAACTATTTTCGATTTACGTTTTATTTGTTGATTCTCAGTACGGGGGCAATCTTGTTGCAGGGCTTGGGCAGCTGGACCTCCAGGCCTTGCACGGTCTGGCGGGCTTTCAGCTTGCCGTAGCCAAGCAGGGTGACGCTGCTAATACTTTTTTTGAAATCTGCGTTGTTCTTAGCCAGCGACCTAATGATGAGCTTGCCGTCGTGAGGCCAGCTCATGGCGGTGGCGTAGAGGTACTTCTTGGTCTGGTTGAAACGGATGTCGCGGTAGTCCATATTGGCAAACTGGCCGTCGTTGAAGCCCTGGTTGTTGATCTTGATGTCCTTCTCGGCCACGGGCCCCTCGCCGAACTTCACCCAGGGCCGTGTGCCGAAGATGCTCTCGCCGTTGACTGACATCCACGCTTCGAGGTCGTCGAGGAACCGGGCCTCCTTGTCGTCGTAGGTACCGTCGGCGCGGAGGGGGATGCTGAGCAGCAGGTTGCCGTTCTTCGAGATGATGTCGACCAACTGTCTGACCACTGCCTCGGCCGTCTTGTAGCGGTTCTGCTCGTAGATGCTCGTATTGTAGTGCCAGCCGCCGATGCAGTTGCACGTCTGCCACGGCTCGTCGATAATCTCGTTGGGGGCGCCTCGCTCCACGTCCCATGTCAGGGCCTTGCGCTGGTCGTCGTTCAGAATCTTGCCGAAGACGATGCTTCGGGGGTTCTTATTATAAAGATGTGTGGCAATCTTGAGGCCGCAGTCGCTCAACGGGTAGAAAGGCAGCACGGTGACGTCGAAGTAGATGAGGTCGGGCTGGTAGCGGTTGATGGCGTCGAGCGTGCGGTTGTAGAAATTGTCGACGAACTCCTGCGACGGCGGACATGCTCCGTGGCTCCAGTCCCACTGGCCGTGTATGGCGCCGTTATCCCACGAACCCTTGCTCATGGGGTGGCGCTGCTGGTAGAGCTGCTGTGGGTCGTAGCCTTCCCACCACTTGCCCTTGCCGTCCTCCTTGGTGAGGTTGCCGTCGTAATAGACGCCGGCCTTCTCGCCCTGCAGGTCGTAGCGCTGCGACGGCTCATACCACGTCCATGCGTGGTCGGCGTGGAACGAGATGCCCAACGGCAGTCCCGCCTTCTTGGCGGCGCGTGCCCACTCGTCGAGGACGTCGCGCTTCGGACCGATGTTCTTCGAGTTCCACGGCTGGTACTTCGAGTCCCAGAGGTCGTAGTTGTCGTGGTGGTTGCCGAGCACGAAGAAGTACTTCGCACCGCAGCGCTTGTAGCGCTCGACGAGCTTCTCGGGGTCCCAGTTCTCGGCCTTGAACAGCGGCAGCACGTCCTTGAATCCGAACTCCGACGGGTGGCCGTAGTTCTTGACGTGGTGCTTATACTCGTTGGTGCCCTCCATATACAAGGAGCGGGCCATCCAGTCGCCCGAGCCTTCGACGCACTGCGGCCCCCAGTGGGCCCAGATGCCGAACTTCGCATCGCGGAACCACTCCGGCGTCTGGTGAGTCTCGAGCGACGCCCATGTCGGTTCGTACCGTCCCTTCTGCATCTGCTCGTCGGCTTCGCTTACCGGAATCCTGTATCTCTGTTGTGCCGTGGCGGCAGCTATGGTGCAGCCAAGGATTAGGGTAAAAAAGACTTTCTTCATAAGAATAGTAATAATCGGTTGCAAAGTTACGGAAAAAAAACGAATAAAGCGACAGAAGCTAAATAAAAAAAGCGATTTTCGAAAAGCCTAAAGGAAAAAACTTTGTACCTTTGCAACCAAAAAATAACAAAACCATAAAACGATGAAAGCAAAACTCATTGAGAAGAAGTACCTGTTGACGTTCATTCTCGTCACGTCGCTGTTTGCCCTGTGGGGCTTCGCCAACGACATCACCAACCCGATGGTGGCCGCCTTCCAGACACTGATGGAGCTGACGGCCGCCAAGGCATCGATGGTGCAGTTCGCCTTCTATGGCGGCTATGCCACGATGGCCATACCGGCAGCACTGTTCATACGCCGCTACAGTTACAAGAGCGGCATTCTGTTGGGACTGGGACTCTACGCCGTCGGCGCCTTCCTGTTCATCCCCGCTGCCGCAAACGAGAGCTTCGCGTTCTTCTGCGTGTCGCTCTACATCCTGACGTTCGGACTGGCCTTCCTCGAGACCACGGCCAATCCCTTCATCCTGTCGCTGGGAGCCAAGGAGACCAGTACGCGGCGCCTGAACCTGGCGCAGGCCTTCAACCCGATGGGCTCGCTCTGCGGCATGAGCGTGGCTTCGCTCATCGTGCTGCCGCAGCTCATCAGCGACCGCCGCGACGCTGCCGGACAGATTATCTTCGGAGCACTCTCAGAGGCTGAGAAGGCCGACATCCGCGTTCACGACCTGGCCGTCATCCGCAATCCCTATGTGGCCATCGGACTGGTAGTCGTGGCCGTGTTCATCATCATTGCCCTGACCAAGATGCCCAAGACGCAGAGCGAGGAGCAGAAGGCCCAGGGCCACACGCACACCACCAGTCAGACGCTGAGCAACCTGTGGCACAACACCATCTACCGCGAGGGCGTGCTGGCACAGATGTTCTACGTGGCTGCACAGATTATGACGTGGACATTCATCATCCAGTATGCCGACAACTTAGGCATCAACAAGGCCACAGCCCAGATGTATAACATCGTGGCCATGTCGCTCTTCCTCTGCAGTCGCTTCATCTCGACGTTCCTGATGAAGTACGTCAACTCGCGCCGCCTGCTGGCCATCTTCGGCTGTGGCGCTGCCGTCTGCTCGTTGGGCGCCATCTGCTTCGTGGGTATGTTCGGACTCTACTGTCTGGTAGGCATCAGCTTCTTCATGTCGCTGATGTTCCCCACCATCTACGGTATTGCCCTTGAGGACGTCGACTCACAGGATACCACCCTCGGTGCAGCCTTCCTCGTGATGGCCATCGTCGGCGGTGCGCTGATGCCACCGCTGCAGGGCCTGATCATCGACCAGCACACCATCATGGGCCACCCCGCCGTCAACGTGTCGTTCGTGCTGCCGCTGGTCTGCTTCCTCCTTATCATTGCCTACGGCTACCGCTCGTATGTGAGAATCGAAAAACGTAAATAGTAAATCGTAAATATAATGTTGCGCTACACAGAACTTGGAAAGACGGGAATGAAGATTTCCCACCTGAGCTTCGGTGCCTCGTCGTTGGGCAGCGTGTTCAGGGAGACAAACGAGAAAGAGAGCTTCGAGGCCGTCGAGACGGCCATCGAGGGTGGTATTAACTTTATCGACGTCAGTCCCTACTACGGCCACTACAAGGCCGAGACAGTATTGGGCAAGGCGCTGAGGAACATCCCGCGCGACAAGTACTACCTGAGCACCAAGGTGGGGCGCTACGGCAAGGACGGCGTGAACACGTGGGACTACTCGGCCAAGCGCGTCACCGACAGCGTCTATGAGAGTATGGAGCGATTGGGCATCGACTACATCGACCTAATCAACGTCCACGACATTGAGTTTCAGGCTGCCCTGCCCGGCGGACTCCAGAAGGTGGTCGACGAGACGCTGCCCGCACTGGTTGAGCTGCGCGATAAGGGCGTGGTGGGTCACGTGGGCATCACCGACCTGCAGCTTGAGAACCTGAAGTGGGTGATTGAGCACTCAGAAAAGGGCGTCGTGGAGAGCGTCCTGAACTTCTGCCACTATACGCTGAACGACGATGCCCTGACCGACTATCTGGACTTCTTCGAGTCAAACGGCATTGGCGTGGTCAACGCCTCGCCGCTGTCGATGGGCCTGCTCAGTCAGCGCGGCGTGCCAGCCTGGCATCCGGCTCCGAAGCCATTGGTGGAGGCCTGTCAGCGGGCTGCCGCCTTATGCAGTGAGAAGGGCTACCCGATAGAGCAGCTTGCCGTACAATATTCGGTGAGCAATCCGCGCATTGCCTCGACGCTCTTCTCGTCGGCTAATCCCGACAACGTGCGCCGCAACATTGCGTGGGCCAGCGATGAGCCGGACTGGACCCTGGTGGCCGAAGTCAAGGAGATTATCGGTAATCAGCAGCGTGTGACATGGGCAAACTCATAATCGACGCACACAGCCACCTGTGGCTGCGCCAGGACACGACGGTTGACGGGAAGCGGATACTTTCGCTTAAGAACGGGCGCAGCATCTTTATGGACGAAGAGGTGCAGATGCTGCCGCCATTTATGATTGACGGCCGGAACACCGCCGAGGTATTTCTTTCGAACATGAACTACGCCCAGGTAGCGGCAGCAGTCGTCGTTCAGGAGGTGATTGACGGTTGTCAGAACGAGTACTTGGCTGAGGTGCAGCGGCAATATCCCGACCGCTTTTTGTGTATGGGCATGGCGTGGAATGTCGCCGAGGCGCAGGCAGTCATCGACGCTGGTCTGCGCGGCATCGCCTTCCCCGGCCATCGTATGCACGAGCCGTTGCAGACTCTGATGCCCGTGTTCAAGCTGATGGAGCAGCACGATATGGTGCTCTCGATGTGCTTGGGCGACGACGAAGCGCAGATAGCCCAGATGGGTGAGGTCATCGAGGAGTGCCCACGGCTGCGCGTGGCCATCGGCCACTTCGGTATGCCGACGACAGCCTCGTTCCGCAGTCAGGTGCTTTTGGCTCGGAAAGGTGAGAATGTAATGATAGAGTCGGGCGGCATTACCTGGCTTTATAACCCTGAGTTCTATCCGTTCCCCACGGCTATCCGCCGTATACGCGAGGCTGCCGAGTGGGTGGGCATGG
>JAEEGK010021861.1_pt1 | contig 13488 bp, 13 predicted proteins | sample 8958771 | NCBI WGS metagenome assembly JAEEGK01 (sample SAMN16246547, study PRJNA631951) | gut metagenome | biome: gut microbiome; feature: rumen; material: SC-attached | host: Bos | place: Iran: Karaj | collected 2018-10 | reverse complement strand
TTGCCTCCGCCCAGCGTACCTATGCTTTCTTTTGCTCTTCGGGTATCGATCTTTTTGACGCAGCGCAGATCGGAAAGATCCATACGCCCGTGACTCCGGTGACTTCTTTCCCGTACGTCCCGTCCATAGGGGATGTTTTGTCGGATGAAGCTGTCCAAAGCGGGCAGATCGACACGCTTGTCCTTCAGCTTTACCGTCAGCATCCCGCAGCCGATATCCACACCGACGATGTTGGGAACGACCTTATCTGAGACCGTCATCGTCGTTCCAATCGTGCAGCCCTTCCCGGCATGAACATCCGGCATGATGCGAATCTTGCTGTCACCGGAAAGCGGCTGATTGCAGAACGCTTTGATCAGGCCCTCTGCAGAGGCCTCAAGGGTATCGGTAAACACTTTGGCATAGCCGTAAGATCCTTGGATTTCAATCATTGTTTTTGCCTATTTCCTCTTCTGCCGGCAAGTCTTCCTCGACGCCGACGATCTCAATGCCGGGATATTTATCCCGGATCTCCGGGATGCTCATAAGCTCCTTCGCAGATATGCGCTGCCTGTTTTTGTTGCGTGCTTCCGGCTTCACAAAATCCCGATCCGGTGTTAAGCAGATTCGTTCCTGTATTCTCCCGCATATAGAACACCGCTTTCCCCAGTATATCGCAGTGAACACACGGTCGACAATAATCACCGACTCATATTTGTGCTTGTGATCCGTTCGCTTTTTGCTGTCGGACTTGGACGACGTTTGGGATTTCTTTCGATAAAGGCCGATGTCTTCCATTCGGACCTTTATCTGGGCCTTTTCAAGAGGTGTTTTCTTCATTGTATTATACCACGATTAGTACCAGAGGTAATTAAACCACTCGTTGAATAGGGAAAACGCCTTCCTCCTGCACTCTTTTCGATATATGGCAAGTTCATCTTCTTCTCTTTGCCACGCTTCATGATCTTCATGTGGTGAAAATGAGTTCCTTTTTGAACAGGTGTCTTCATCGGACTCCAGGAATAAGAACCGCATTTCGTCGATGATGCTTATCCATCTCCTACTGCAGTCCGCATACATGCGCTTATCCCACTTTTTCCAGTGCGGTGTGAATTGGCTTGCCTGATATTCGTCATAGGATAGTCCAATCTCTTCTTTGTGTTCCTCGAAGAAGTCTTTGGACATAACCGACGGGTATCCGGCCATGGGCTTTTCAAATTGCTTTCGGATCGCCAGCAGCATAGGCGGGATGACGTTTTGAAACCAGGTATTTAGCTCGTCAACGTCATAATCGCTGTATCCCCGTTTAATGCGCTGCCATGACCATTTCAATTTGTTGATGAAAACCCGTATTCTCATTATTGTGACTCCAAGTGAAAGCCGTTGAGGGCTCACTGCGTTGAATCAGATAAACCGGGTGAGCGCATCAAGCAGCTTCCGGCGGGATGATCGTGCAGGAACCCCTGATTGCCCGGATCTCCGAATGAAGGATGTATTTCCTCGCTTGCAGTGCCTGGGCAGTTTTGCACAGGAAGTCACGGTTCCTCGAAAGAAGCCTCCTGGTTTCGGTCAGCAGCCGCTCCATTTCGCTGCGCAGCCGTGTTTCCTCCTCAAATTTCCAGGATTCGGAGTTTCCCAGTCGGGGATTCAGGCTGAAGACGGGATAGTTGCCGCTGCCGCTTGATCTCATCAGGCTGCGAATGCCTTCTGACGCCCGGCGGATATCAGACCGCGCCCCACCCGATGCGCTGCCGAATTCCAACTCGCAGGCAGCTTTACCGGCCAGGCTGATCATGACCTCCTGCTCTTCCGTTGGCGGGAGGGAATGGCGGATCACGAAACCGGCAGAGTCGTCGCCGGCTGCAGAACCCAGTGCCGCGAAGCCCGCGCTTCCGGGATTCAACAGCTCCATCATAACCAGATGTCCGGCTTCATGCCAGGGAACTTCATCCGGGATTTCGGGGAACGCAGAAAACGCATCTTCGCCCACGGGAATACTGAGGAAGGCCTCCAGAATATCGCTGAAAGCCATCTTTGCCTGCTTCCGGAAACCGGCGCGGATGGAGGCCTCGTTCATCAGAGCCTCCAGCTCGGCGCAGGATTTTCCGGTCAGCATCATTGCCAGGTCTTCTCTCTGGGTCGCGGACAGTTCCGCCCTGCCCTCAAGGTAATGGGCGATGATCTTTTCGGATTCCTCCGGCTTCGGGAGCCTCACTTTGATCTGACGGTCAAACCGACCGGCCCTTTTCAGGGAAGCCGGCATTTCCGACACATCGTTGGCAGTTGCCAGGACAAACACTTCGCGGCTTCCCAGCCCGTCGATGCAGGCCTGCAGCGCCGCAAACTCCTCCCGGCTGCCGTCGTCCTCCGGAAACTTGTCCAGGTCGTCAAGCAGTATGATCGAAGGAGCGTTTTCAGCGGCAGCGGTGAAGATGCGGCGAAGCTCGGCGAGGAACTCGTCCTTCGGACGGTCGCGCCGGAGGGTATAACAGGGTCTTCCGCTTTCCTCCATCAGCGCCGTTGCCATCATCGTCTTTCCCACACCCGGAGGACCGTAGAGCAGCAGCCCGTGGGGAATGTGGGCATGTACTGCACGGTAGGGTTCCGGATCGGCGATCATGTCGCAGATCGGGCGAAGCTCGCGCTTGATATCCTCATAGCCTATGACATTTTTAAATCTGGTCATGTGTTTTCCTTTCATCTATGTCGGTGCCTTCAAAACTTGTTGAGTCCGCCTTCCGCCAAAATGATAAGGCTGTAAAGAGCGGGAAATCAACTAATCAATTTGCTCGCATGGGTCATTCATGACACATCAGGGGTGACGAATTCATGTATGCCTCCCCAGTGTTCAGATGACCTTTGGCTGCTCGAAAATTCTCGCTCAGAAGCTCCGAATGATATGGGACATAAGTGGCCCACCCGATTCGTTGACAACTCCTCTCCACCCCTCTTTAATATGAGTACAGACAAATGCTTTGCCGTCATTACCGAGAAGGGAGCACGGAAGGCTTGAGAAATGGAGGAGAACACCTATGGCCAGAGAACCGATTCGCAGCTTCAGCGGGAAGATCATCAGTTACGTTGAGAACAAGCCAAACGGGGACATTGTCGTTACGGATTTCTACGGCAAGGTGCTTGGAAAATACGACAAGCAATTCGACGTAACCAGGGACTTTTACGGAAAGATCATTGCCAGAGGAAATTGTGTGGGAATGCTGTACCACGACTCCGATCTGGATCGCCGCTGATGGGCCAGCATATGGAATCAAGCGCAGAGTAAAACAAGCACATGAGTGAAGAAGACAAGATCGCAGAGCTCCGCAGCAAACTGAGAAAAGCCATGCAAACGGGATCGACGGAAGCATCGAACTGCTGCCGGGAACTGATAACCGCTTTAAAAGCTGAAGATCTCAGCACCTGGGAGCCGGAGCTGTGCCTGCTGCTTCTTGAAATGCCGCATCTCCGTCCGGAGCAGATTCCGGAGAAAGTGGAAAAGCTGTATTTTGATTTGTCTTATCTGCGGGAAGAGCTTCCGTCACTTTCCGCTTTCGCAGACGAAGGCAGTCCTGAGACTGTTCGGCGGCTCGGTTTCAGCGGACCATATGCAGCTTTTCAGGAGATATTCCGTTGGATCGATCAATTCGCGGAATCAAATGCTGTTACGTCGAAGTTTCTAACCTACTCAACCAGCAGAGCGGAATTGGGGCTCGTTGGACCGGATGGACTGGAAACCGCCTGCAGGGTCTTTGCCCTCTATGCGAGAATAAATGAAATGGCCGGGGATGTTCATCGTGAATTCCGTTCACTACATGACACCAGTTCCGCATATTCTGCGGGTATGCAGTTTCTGGGAATGGCTGACCTGAGAAAGCATAGCAGATTGTGTGAAGAGACATATCAGAGCCTCAGGAGGAAATACAATGCAGTGCGTGGAGAAATCGAATCCGAGCAAAAACAAAAAGAAAAGGCTCGTAAGGCACGGGAACAGTCGAAGGCCAAAAAGAGGTTAGCTGATTATTGGCAGGAACATGCAGAAGAAAAGGCCAGTCTCGAAGCTGAACAAACAGAGCTGAAGGCGAAAGCCGCCGAACTTGACCAGGCACTTGCAGACTTGGAGAATGATCCGGATGCCGTTGCCCATGGTAGAGAATATGACCGGCTTTCAGACCGCGAAGAAGAACTGATGAAGCAGAGAGAGCGCCTGAATATTTTCCAGGGAGGAAAGAAGCGTGCAATCGAGCAGGAGCTGGTCTCCGTTCGGGAAGCGAAATGGGCTGCGAAGGAGAAGCGGGATAAGGAAATCGAGGAAAAGGAAGCAAAGCGCCGCGCTAACCGCAGCCAATTCGCAGAAATCGAACGCAGGCTCTCTGAGATTAAGAAAGAACTGACAAAACCGAGATAAAGACCGGCAGAGCCTGTCGGCTCCCGCTGCCGCCCCCGTTCTCCCAATCAGAGAACGGGGGCTTATTCCCGTTATCCCGCCTTTTTCAGACAGGCGCATTCGTTACGGATCGCTTTCATGTCGAGCATGGTCAGCAGGCCCTTTTGAGCCAGCGCTTCCGCCGTCTTGTCGAGAAACTTCCGGTTTTCATGAAGGATGTCCTTCGCCCTGCGGTAGTACTTCTCCACTACCGCAGCCACGACCTGCTCCTGCCTGGCTTTCAATTCCGGAGAGTCGCCGTTGCCGTAACTGTAGAACTGGAAACCGTTCGTGCAGAGGTCACAGACCTTTCTCCTGACTGCGTTGAATGCATCCGCGAGATCGTGTTCAGTGCCCAGGTCGGAAACCCCCAACACAAGCTCCACGGCAGCCATGCCGCCCAGGGCGCTGAGGATCTGACGCTCATAGGCAAGGCTGACGGATACGTTTCCGGGATCGGTATACTTGGTAAAGCCTCCGATGCGGCTTCCGTTCCCGCGGACGGAAACCAGTGTCACGCATCCGGGGCAGAGGACTTCGGAAACGACTGCGTGACCGGCCTCGTGATAGGCGGTCCAGGGACAGTCTACATCGGATCTTGACAGGTCCCGGCAGTAGTCAAAATCATCGTCGTCATCACCCCAGTCGGGATTATCGGAGATACCGAATACAGTTTTCATACAGGCTGCCATGAAATGGTCCATATTGATCTCCTTCGACCGCTCGAAGGCCGCGAACATGCCGGCCTCGTTGATCACGGTCTCCAGTTCGGCGCAGGAACGCCCGGACATGATCCTGGCAATGACTTCCGCGTCCATGTCTCCCACGAAGCTCTTTCCCCGAAGATAGTGGGAGACGATCCTGACAGCGTCGGGACCGCGGGGCGGACGGATCCACATGACCCGGTCAAATCTCCCGGCGCGCTGCAGGGATCTGGGCAAAGTGCGGATGTTGTTGACCGTCGCCAGCACAAAGACGTCCTTCCCCCTGACCTCGTCGATGCAGGACTGGACGGTGACGTATTCCTCGGCATCCCTGCGGTCCTCGTCGCCGTTGGCGAACTTGTCCATATCGTCCAGAAGCACGATGGAGGGAGTGTTGTCAGCGGCTTCCTCAAAGGTCGCCTTGATGGTCCGGATGAATTCCCCGTTCGGCTGATCCTTGCGGCAGACGAACGCCCGGCGTCCGCTGGCTTCGATGAGAGATGTTGCCATCAGCGTCTTTCCCAGGCCGGGATCGCCTACCAGCAGGAGACCCCTGGGGGCGGATACGCCCAGCCGCTCATAGGCCTCCCGGTTTTTCAGCGCATCCGCGATACGCGCAAGCTCTTTCTTCTCCTCGGCATACCCGATGATCTTTTCAAATGCGTCCATGCTTTTCTCCTTATTCATTATGAAGGTTGGCCTTTTCCCGCCGTCAACCGCCGATGAGGGCGGCGCGCTTGATGATTTCCTTTTCCCGCTTGAGAGTTTCCAGCAGCGGATGGCGCGTTTCCTTCACGCCGCTGATTGAGATCGGACACAAGGAGGCATTGAGCGCGTCATACGCCCTGCCTCTGTCCTCGTCGCCGACGCGGATCGACAGATAGTAGTATTTGTTCTCATCCGACATATCGTGGATATTGTACTGTACGGCAACCGCGGGGGAGTCCAGGGCGATCAGCACAGCTTCCTCATCGCAGTGGATCACATAGCCGGGATCCAGGTACTCCACTTTGCTGAAGTGCCCGATTTCATCGGGTTGGCACTCGTAATCCGGATCGGAAAGCAGGCGCTCCGTCAGACTGCGCACTTCATGGAGGGGCTTCTTTCGCCAGCCGAACTGCTCGCCGATATAGCTGAGACGGCCGGGGCGCTCGAAGATCTCACCAATTCTGTGTTCGTTTCCGCAATGGACTTCTGCGTATGCGGAGACGGCGCTTCTGAAACCGGCCTTTGCGGAGGCGTAGTCATCGAAGACCTGATGAAGATGGTTATACGTGCACTGATCCAGACGATCCCGATTGTCGAATTCCGGCGTTCCCATGGTGATGGATACGATATACTGAGCCATTAGTCAGCCCTCCTGTCTGATCATTCGCCGCGCTGGGCGGCTTTGTTCCTGTTGTTCGGGTAATCCAGCAGCAGATACGGGTATTCCACGGGGGAAAGATCGTGTCCCGGTGTCGTTCGGTTTCCGAGGAGCGCGACGCTTACGCACATATCCAGGAAACAGCCGTTAATCTCCCGGTCCCGGCGTTCTTCCTCCGTCATGTGCCAGCGCTCGTCGTCAAGGAGGATGCACAACTCGCCGTTTTTGCCCCGGAGGAGGTCCCCCTTTTGGAACGGGGTCGGCACATTGATCCAGAAGGAATGCAGGCCCATGATCGAAGAGCGCTTCGGCAAGCAGCTGTGATCTGCGTCGATAAGGGCGTATCCTCCTCCGGGTAGCAGGATCGCTTTGATCGTCTGCGCAAACCCGCTCTCAGACCACAGCTTCTGCGCATAACCGCCGCTTGCGCAAAGGGCGGCCTTGCAAGCGGAAAAAGAGGAAAACTCCCGGTCTCCGTCCGCGAGCCAGACCGCGTCCGCTTCTTCTTTTTCAAACTGCGCCTTTGCCATCTCGAAAAAGTAAATGTCCTCTTTCAGCCATTCGTGAAGCGTCAGCGGCTTTGGGAACCATTCATTTACGGGAAGCGGCATATCCTCCGAACAATTCAGGAGTTCCCGCCACAAAGAAATGCGATCACTCTGAGAAATGCCTTCGTTGTTCTGGATCAGCACCGCCGCTTCCATGGAGCTGAACCGGTGGCCGATGGCGGCAATATGCTCCCTGATTGCCCGGGACTCGATATAGAGGAGCAGGTCCATACCCACAGATTCCTTCATTCCGTTTCCTTTCCGGAAGCGGTCCCGCAGATCCAGAAGGTCCCGGACAGAACGCTTCCAGACTTCGGAAGTACACGATCCAGCTGGTCAAAGTCAGCGGCAACGGGGAAGCGGAAGCCGAAGCAGTTCATCGTCAGGACCGCATAGGCAAGCCCGGTCAGGGGATTGACCCGCAGCTCGGCATTGTCCGTGAGGCCGGTCATCCTCGCCATCGGTTCCCGGACGTCCCTGCGGGCAAGATCCATCCAGGGGATGACCGACGGGCAATCCGTATGTCCGGGCTGGTTTGCCAGGAAATCCTCACGGTCAGTGTAAACGTGCAGCGTCTGCGCGAAAAGGACCGGTTTGGCCTGACAGGTCCCATCGCCGCGGAGCGGATTTTCCAGATGATTCAGCAGGAGCATCGGCAGCTTAAACTCGCCCCGGTAGCTTCGGAACATCAGCTCAAGCACCGGACAGGGGCTTTCCTTACAGCGGAACAGGCCGCTTGTACGGACCTTGTGCGACGCCCTGGTCCGAAGGGAGGGCTCGCAGAGCGCCGGCTGCACCTCTTCGCCGGGCAGACCGTAAAACCAGAGCTCCGCCAAGTTGTCCGGACACAGGACCTCCGCAGTTCCTTCCGCCGTTTCCGTTCTGTTCAGCTGGGAGCCGCATTCGGAATAGATCCGTTTCAGATCTTCATCGGATCCAACCTTGAAGCCGATGCGGGAAAAGTCGTTTGTCATTCAGATACCCCCTCGATATGGATCTCAAAGAGCTAAGAGCACTTCATTCCGCAGACAGGCACAGAGCTTTGGCTGTGCGTTTTTGCCTGCTTTTCGCGCCACGGGCCAGATTGTATGGAGTCTCAAGGCGCAAAATCAACTATTAAATCCGCAATGATGGGACACTTATGACGCATCTGGCTTTCTATATAGCGCAGGCTCGTCCAGCGCAAGGACGCCGCTCATTTCTTCCAGGGGGATCTCCGTCTCCTTCCGCTCCTCCTCGTCCAGTGCCAGCAGGCAGCAGGACCGGCCGTGCTGCGTCAGGCCCAGAGGCGACACGCTGCGTCGGCTACTCAGATGGTAGTTGCCCCGAACGGAAGGACGGAAGGCGAGCTTCGTTCCTTCGCCGAGAGCCGCATAGACTTCGCCGATGGTATCTAACACCTCCGGGTTCTTCGCCTTTTCAAAGTGCAGGCCACTGTCCTGCTCGCGGGCTCTCAGCTGGCGGTTCAGCCGATAACCGAAGTTGATGCCGGAAAGGGAACACAGCTTCTCCAGTAGGGCGGAGGTTTCATCTCCACCCAGAGAACGGCAGGCGCGCGCCAGGCTAACCAGGAACAGAAGTTCCTGCTCGGTGAAAATGCGGCGGTCCAGCCAGCAGCCATTCCTGCCGCTGCGGATGTCGATATCCAGTTGTTCCTTCATCCTTCGAAGGGTGCGGCCAAGCGCCTTCCGCTCGCAGGTGATCCCGTATTCCTTTGATAGCAGTTCACCCAGCTCCTCCTGTGTGATGGGGGATTGAGCGTCACTGTATTTTTCCAGTATTCGGAGGATACAGAGGGGAATAAGATTGACAGAAGTGACCTGTTTCATTGCCATTGCCTCTCTTTCGCTGGAATGTCCCGACGCAGCGGTAAAGCCACGAGACGTTAGGGTTGACCGGATCCGGGAGGCCCGAAGACGAGAAAAACCCTTTGTCGCTATTTCTCCTTAAAGAGAAAACAGACAAAGGGTTTTGTGTGATTCAGTTGGAACGTAATATAATGATACGGATTTTTCGGATTGAAATCAACTATTTTTATGGCATCTATGGGACGATTATGTCACATTCCTACGATGCGTCGCTTTGAAGCGCGGATTCCCCGGTGAACGCCCTTGCGGGGATGTCCACCACGCGGACGTTGCTGAGATCTGAAAGCCGGAATTCTTCCAGATGGGTTCCGCTTTCATCCAGGGCGGACAGGGTGCAGCTTTTATCCCGAACGACCAGAGATTGGGGAGAGACGATGCGGCAGACGCTCAAATGGCGGTTTCCGTCAAGGGAGGAGTTGAAGCTGATCATGCGCTTTGTGGCAATGGCTTCGCAGATCTTGCCCATCATTTCGGACGGCTCGTCACTTTCCGCCCTCTGCCAGAAACGGAGCTTAGCCTGCTTCTTCAGCTGTTCCCGCCGCTGCTGCTCCATCTGATACCTGAAGTTGATGCTGGACAGGGAACAGAGCTTGTCGAAAAGCGAGTTTTTCTTCTCTTCAGCAATGGCGCTGCTGGACAGGACCGTGCTGGCGAGAAGCTGAAGCTCCTCCTCCTCAAAAAGACGGCTGTTCAGCCAGCAGCCCTTGCCGCTGGTGGGGATATCCAGGCCAAGCTCGTCGCGCATACGGTTGAGCGTACGTCCAAGGGCTTTTCTCTCACAGGAGATTCCGAAGTCCCGCTCCAATAATTCTCTCAATTCTTCCTGAGTAATGGGAGTCTGAGGCGCGCTGTACTTTTCCAGAATGCGAAGGATGCAGAGGGGAATCAGGTTGGAGGAGGTGACGTTTGCCAAATAACTGCCTCTCTTTCTTGCGTTTCGGTACTGTGCTTCTTCTGCGGCCTTGCGGTTTCGACGTAATCAGGGGACGGAAAACCCTTTGTCGTCATGCTCTGTGAGTACCGACAAAGGGTTTCGAAATCTTGTGAACGTATTATACGACTTTTTCGGAGAAAAATCAACTAATCATAAATGTGAGACAATGGCACCGCCCAATCCCATCGGGCCAATGGACTCCGTAAGCCCTTCAAGAGCAGAATCGGATACAGTACAATGATTTTTGTTTATGGGAGCGCACTGGAATCAATGAAGACCAATCTGGTATTTCTGTATGATTCTGAGTTCTTCATTATTCAGACCGTCTGTTTCGGCCAACGTACGGTAAAGATTTGGGAGAAAGTATTTGAATAATTGATCCGGTGAGAAGTGAGTGAGAATACTGTCCGGCCCAAGTGCCAAAAACGATTTCTCTGCCTCTTCGGAAACAATGGTTCTCGGCATAGAAACTCTCACACTAAACCCATCCCACTTGTCTCCGGACTTGGTTCTGATAAACGCATCCATCATTACCGATTCATCAGAATAATCCAGTTGCCGATATAGTTCCTTAATGAATTCTTTGACATAATCCTCAAAGCAATCGCTCTTGAAGACATAAGCGAATATGGACTCTTTATTCATGATGTCATGCAGAAAGGTGTTTAGAATTGCATCGAAGGAATAATTCACCACAAAGCCGTCAAATAACCCGGTGATTTCAAAATCATAGTACAGGCCATACATCTGCTTTCCGATCTGCATATCTCTGAGAGCAAGGTCAAGGTTGGGATCGAAACTGTCGGTATTATTTGTTTCAAAGCGTATGATGTATCTCTTCTTTTGCATGTTTCCTTTTCATCCTCATATGATTAGCTGCCTTATAACGGATATAATCATCTATTTCCAGTTATCCTCCAGAATCAGCCGGTACAGGGCCGTCCGTTCTCGGATGGAAGCTAATTTGAACTGGTCGTAAGCTTTGAAGGGCAATCCTGTTTTATTCATATAATCAAGAAAACCGGGGTTGTTTGAATACTTGTTTTTGTTCAGTGTCTGTGCGAGGATATTCTGTGAGAAATACTGAACAACCTTCTGTGCAAAGGGTTGATCTCCATATGAGGCATTAAAGGACTTTGGCAAAACAAGCAGATCCCCCAGACTATTTCTAGCATTCTTAAACGACTCCGGATCCTGGAATTCGTCCGTGTGATCCTCGAAATGGTCTGACCAAATATGCTCCACTTCAATATCCGGATGATTCAGAGGATAGTCGGGAGCGTTGGAATGGACAGCCACGATCTCCGTTATAAGGGAAAGCATCACTCTGAACCGAGAGCGGTTTTGCTGGTTCAGAGTCGGAGTACCGTTCAATGCGGGCGACTCCAACGGATCTGTATTTAGGTATTTTTTCAGATCTTCCACGCACAACCCACGAATAGCCTTGCAAAGTTCATAGGACTTTGCCTCCAACGCACTTTGGGAAATCATCCAGTGATTCCATACGCGCCAGGTGAGGACTTTTGTCAGATAGCGGGAGACAATTTTGATTTTCTTCTCGATAACATCATCAGAATCCTGATAGCTGACAGCTGAAAGAATTACCGCTGGTTGCATTGTGAAGCCATAGTCGCTGTTGACAATCAGATAGAGGTTTTTTCCTGTATCACGAGCTTGGATCAACGCATTGATCTTGATATAGACATCCGCGAAGAACTGGATTCTCTTGATGAAGTCAACGTAATCACGTGACTTTTGCAGGCCCAGTTGTTTTGCATGCTCGCTGACCCACCGGTGGAATTCTTTACCAATACGGACAAAGTCAGATGTACTGTTCTTAGCTTGTGAGAAATCCTCAGCATAGTGGCCGCGGAAATACATTTTGAAGAACTCAAATTCAGCTTTTGAACCGGAACTGAGCTTAATCTGAGACAGACTTCGGATGATGGAATCAAATCCTTCCATAACAGCTGTCCGCTCATCGTCATCAATATTGGCCAACAGATAGCTGCGCAGCATCTCGATTTGAGTAAGCGACAAGCCTCTATCGTTCATCGTTTCGAAGATAACATAGGCAAATTCGTCGCTGTTGGTCCAGACCTTGGAGAACATGACTTTCTCTTTCAACCAATAGACAAAGGGAATGATGTTTGTCTCGTTAATCCGCCTATCCCAACATTCGGAGATTTCCGCATATCTCTTCACGAGGTTAACTACAGAAAGGCTGGCATCTTTCGGAACGTCATATTCGCCTTTGTTAAACAGAGAGAGCATGCATTCCCGACGTTCCGGAATATCCAGATTGAAATAGTATTCGCCGTAGTAATCTGCATAGATCAGATCACGGATATCTGTCGGGAACTTGGGCAGCATTCCGTAAGTACGAAGTATATAAATCAGAAGGAGTGTTAGCGTTGTAATACGCTGCTGACCGTCAATGACCGCGCTCTTCTCGCCACTCTTGATCGACAGAACGATTTCACCCATAAAGTAGGGATCATAGCCGGAAACATTCAAAGGAGTATGTCCGTCCTCCCAGTTTTTAAGGAACTCGGTAGATAAGTCCATAATCAGATCTTCGATCTGCTTTCTCTCCCAAACGTATTCCCGCTGATAAAAATCGACTGTGAACTTGTCGGCGAACAATCCTTTGAGAGAGAATACTTTACTATCTACAATGATGCTTTCCTTTGCCATATTGTCATTCCTCATTTATCAGTTTTCCTCGTCCGCACACTATCCAGTTCATCGGTAAATGCGGACAGCGTTATCTGTTCATTCATATCTCTGATGACATGCTTTCTTCAACTCTGTCTCCAACAGAAATAGCTTGATTTCCGTCTAATCCAAATCCCTTTTTGTTTTATACTCTCATATGATACACCCTCGCATCGACCTCCTCGCTGGTTATTTCCTTGAACGCCATAACATAGGCCTTCATCTGCTCCTGATACTTTTCATCCAGGTCGGACGGGTCGGCATTCGTTTTATAATCAATAATATACCACCGTCCGTCCTTTTTGTACAGCACGTCCATGATGCCGTGCCAGAGGTTCGTTGAGCCGGGTTCCCGATAGCAGAACGGGACCTCGCAGTGGACCTCCTCCGCGCTCAGCAGCTCCCGCAGGATATCCTGCGGGACGTCTGTTTCCTGGGGGAAGCCGCCATTTCGGACAGTCTTTCCGACACTTTTCAGAATGTCGGTATAATAGGCGTCCTCCGCTTCATAGTCCCAGGCGATCTCCCGGACCGCCGCTTCCAGGTCCAGCCTGTTCCCCGATGAGACCAGCATTTCCATCAGCCTGTGGACGATGGTGCCGATCAGGGCGGGATTGCGTTTCCGCCGGTCCGTGCGCACGTTTTCGGCTTCTTCGTCGTCCAATTCGTCCTCGGAAGCCGTCAGAGCCTTCGTCTTGATCATGCTGGGGCGGAGGATCGCAAAGCAGGCGGCCTTCGGCCCGGGCGCGGACAGATCGAGGGCATCGTTTTGCGCATACAGGTCGGAAGCCTGCCTTGTTTCTGACGGAGGATCATAGAGAGAGCCGCCGCCCGGCTGTTCGAAGAAATCTCCGTCGCTCCGCTCCGCGAAGAAGAGCCACGAATTATCGCTGCTGCGTTCGCCGCCGGTTTTTCGGATATCCCCGACGCTCAGGGCGTTGGCGGCTCTGG
>JAEEGK010021860.1_pt1 | contig 13488 bp, 13 predicted proteins | sample 8958771 | NCBI WGS metagenome assembly JAEEGK01 (sample SAMN16246547, study PRJNA631951) | gut metagenome | biome: gut microbiome; feature: rumen; material: SC-attached | host: Bos | place: Iran: Karaj | collected 2018-10 | reverse complement strand
GCTCCGCAACGAGGATGACTCCCTGTTCGGCGGCATCGCCCCGGAACCGTCCAGCAAGAACCTCGAGAAGGTCCGCAAGGTCTTGGACGAAAGCAAGAGCGAGTTCCGCCTGGGTGCGATTTTCGACCCGGATGGCGACCGCATCCGCTTCTACGACGGTACGCGCGAAATTGACATGAACCAGTTCGGTGCCATCGCGTTCCACTACATGGCGACCTGGCGCAAGGAACAGGGCTGCGTGGCCAAGTCCGTCGCGACCTCCAACTTCGTGAACATCATTGCCGAAAAGCTCGGCGTGCCCGTGATGGAAACTCCGGTGGGCTTCAAGAACTTCCGCCCGTGGCTCAGCCGCAATGCGAAGCAGAAGGCTCTCGTTGCCTTCGAAGAATCCGACGGTATCTCTGGCCTCAACAACACGCTCGAGAAGGACGCCCAGTTCGGCCTCCTCATCGCTCTTGAAATCATGGCCGTTACCGGCAAGAACCTCGGCGAATACCTCGATGCCCTTTATGAAGAATACGGTCGCTTCTACCCGACCCGTTCGGGCTTCGAAGTGGACAAGTCCCTCGTGGGTGCCCCGCTCAAGGCCAAGGTCGATGCCATCGCAACGATCGCGAAGCCGGGTGCGAAGGTCATGGTCGGCAAGAACGAAAAGACCGTGAAGCAGCTCCTCACGCTCGACGGCGTGAAGATCATCTTCGAAGACGACTCCTGGATGCTCGTGCGTCCGTCGGGTACCGAACCGAAGGTGCGCATTTATACGGAATGCCGCAACCCGGACGAAAAGGACCCGATGTTCGAGGCTGCCAAGGCTCTGTTCTTCAAGAATTAACTTTTGGATTGGGGAAAAGGATAGGTTCTATGAAAAAGATAATCATGATGCTCGTGCTAGCGCTGGTCATGGCCGGCTATGCACAGGAAGGTTCGATTAAACCGAAGTTCCAGGCGTTCTCCGGAGCGCTCCTGAAACTGAAGGATACCGATAAGCCCGGTACACTCAAGTTCTCCCTGAAGGTGGACGTTGCTCCGTGGGCATTCCAGGCGATTGGCGAAGTCCGTTCCCCGACAGGCGATGCGGAATCCATCCGCGAGGCGCTCTTCGAGGGCGACCTCTATGCGGTGCTTGCCTACATCGACAATTCCCCGGTGGAAGTGAACGGCGAGGAATACCAGGTGGGCCTTTTCGACATCATGCTTTACTATGATGACGAACCTACCACGATTCGCAATCTCAAGTTCAAGCTGTTGCCGCCGGTCGATGACGACTGGTCCAAGTCGGGCCTGAACGATGCGCTCTCTTCGGGTTCGCTGCTCGGTAATATCTGGGGCGGCAAGTACGAGAAGGCCATCACGAAGGCTTCTGCTGACCCGATGGACAAGGGCAAACTCAAGGCTCTGAAGCGCAAGAAGAACGCGGCATCGGAGGAATCTGAAGTGTCTGTTTCCGAGAAGAAGAAGCAGCGCATGAAGGATATGGCTGACGAGGAAGATCAGCCGAAGAAGAAAAAGAAGAAAAAAGCATCTAGAGGCGATGAATGCGATGATCCGGGCTTGACTCCCAAGGAGAAGAAGCGCTGCCTCATGATGAAAAAGAAAAAGTAAGTTTCACAACCTAGTATATTAGAGGTAATCTATGTCCGGTCACTCCAAATGGGCCACCACCAAACGCAAGAAAGCCAAGACTGACGTCGCTCGCGCCAAGGCTTGGAACAAGTTGATTAAGGAAATTTCCATTGCTGCCAAGCTCGGCGGCGGAAACCCTGACGCCAACCCCCGTCTCCGCGCGGCGATCCTCAAGTCCAAGAGCCAGAGCTTGCCGACCAAGAACATCGAGAGTGCTATCGCCAAGGGCACGGGTGCGAACTCCGGTACCGAAATGACGGAACCGCTGTACGAAGGACGCGGCCCGGCAGGTGTTGCCATCATGGTGCAGTGCCTGACCGACAACAAGGTCCGTACCGTTGCCGAAATCCGCAACATCTTCAACAAGAACAACGGTTCCATGGGTGAATCCGGCTCCGTGTCTTGGGCTTTCACCTACAAGGGCGTGATTGTCGTCGATGCTGAGAAGTACCCCGAAGAACAGGTCATGGACCTCGTGATTGAAGCGGGTGCCGAAGACATGAGCACCGAGGACGGTGTGCATGAAATCTCTACGAGCCCCGAAGCCTTCGACGCTGTTTCCAAGGCTCTCGAAGCCGCGAACATCGAGATGATGAGCGCCGAAATCACCTACGTTGCCAACGACCCGGTGAAGCTCGGTCACGACGATGCCGTGAAGCTCCTGAAGCTTATCGACAAGTTCGAAGACCACGACGATGTCCAGGACGTTTACCACAACGCCGAAATCGACGAAGCCGACATGGACGCTGCCGAGTAATCTCGTGTGTCATTCTGGAGGGCCGAAGGCCCGATAGAATCCAAAAACTTAAAAGCCGGGTGCGATATGCATCCGGCTTTTACATTTTGTCCACATTTTTTTTGAATAAATTATTACCGAGCCCAAAAAAAGAATATATTTATGGGAGAAAAGGAGAAAGTATGAATATTCGTAGATTTATTCGTTTGAGTTGCCTGTCCGTTATGGGATTTTTTTGGGCAAGTTGTGGTAGTGACTCTGATACTTCGACCGACGTGACGGGTGTGAATCCCGGTATCGAGCCGGAAAGTTCGTCTGATGCACTAGGGACAATTTCTTCTGATTCCGAACAAACCTCAAGTTCTTCTTTGGAGGAGCAGGTGCCGGAATCTTCGTCCGGGCTTGACCTCGCACAGAGTTCTTCGTCTGACGGGGTGAGTTCTTCCAGTGCCGAACTGCTTAAGTTGGCACGGGACCCCTCCATAACCTGTACTAAGTCCTATTCCATTGAGGAACAGTGCCCCGGATCTACAGAGCCGTACTATTCTTGTATGGATTTGCAGGAGTTCCTGAAAAAGGATACCACGGTCTCGGAAAAGATTTTGAACAAGTGGGAAGAAAAACTGTTTTCGTGCGGCGCCGTTCAGGAGCCGGTGACAGTTTACGGTGTCGTGTCCCGTGTCTGCCCCCATTATCAGGTCACGTATCTGAAATGTTCCGACGGCAAAAATTACAGTTTATATGCGCAAGAGGGTGACGTTGCCTATGTTACAGAAAAGGAATACTACGAGACGCACAGTTCCAGCTCTGTGGCGGAAAGTTCTTCCAGTTCCGTGCCCGAAGACTTGGTCACGAACTGCCCGCGGGATTCCTTCGCCATGTTTGTAGATGTCCTTGCCGATGTACAGAAGGGACTGTACGAAGAGATAGTGAAGGAACTTGATAAAAACGATACCCTGCCCGAAGCGAAAAGGGCGTTCCTGGATAGCATCATCAATCGAGAAGAGAAGACCCTGAGAGGGAATCTGTACCCCTATCAAAGGGGGCAGTATTATGGATTGGAATACGTGAGCCTGAAGTACGATTCCGAATGCTGGTTTAACGGATACATCGCGAAGACCAAGACCTGTGCGGACGGAACGCCCGAGACGACCGAACTCTATCGGGAAAAGTACGAAGATATCTTTTGGGAATGTCTAAATCTAATTGAAAAACAACTTGACGAAATAACGGAATAGCAAAGCCGGATTATTTTTGGGGGGGGCTTATCGCCCGAGCGTCTCGCGGTAGCTGTGCACTGCTGCCTTGTAGGTGCTCACGGCCTTCGAAATGCGTTCGGCGATATCTTGCTGGCCGGCCTTGCTCATCATGTAGGCCTCGTCCTCGGGGTTGCTGATGAACCCGATTTCGAACAGCACTGCAGGCATCAGCGCGCCCACGAGCACCATGAACCCTGCACCGCCGACACCGCCGGCCTGGCGCTTGATCTTGCCGCCGTCAAAAGCCTTGAGCATCTCTTCGGTGAACATGTAGCTGTTCTGCTTGTATTTTTCGAGGCGCGCTTCCAGCTTGAACCACTCGATGGGGGAGAGTTCCTCCTTCGCGTTCTTTTCGCCGTAGAGCGTGGCCACCTTGTTTTCGCGGCGGGCAATCGCCTTGTCTTCTTCGCTTTCGGGGGCGCGCAGTACGTACACGTGGTAGCCCTTGATTTGCTTCTTGCGTTCGGGGGTCGCATCGATGGCGTTGCAGTGCAGGCTTATGAACAGGTCGCCGTCCCACTGGTTTGCGAGGTTCGCGCGTTGCCCGAGCTCGATGAACACGTCCTTGTCGCGGGTCATCTTCACGTTGAATCCCGCCTTCTCGAGATCCTTCTTCAGGAGTTTTCCGACGGCGAGCACGATGTCCTTTTCTTGCGCGTTCTTGCCGAGCGCTCCGGAGTCCTTGCCGCCGTGGCCCGGGTCGATTACGATGGTTTTCACCTCGCGCGTGCCCGCGGTCTCGTTCTTCGGCTTGGTTGCGGTAACCGCCTTTTGGTCTGCCTTTGCGGGCGCTGCTGCGGGCTTGGCCTTCGCGGGTTCGGTTTTTGCTACGGGTTCAGCCTTTGCCGCGGGTTCGGTTTTTGCCGCGGGTTCAGCCTTCGCGGCAGTTGCCTCGCTCTTGGGCGGGAACAGCTTACCCACGTCTTCTTCGGCAATCCACAGGTGGCCATCTTCGAGAACCGGGCTCGCCGCGAGGTCTATGGTACTGCCGTTCACCGAGGCGTATGGGATGCCGACCGCAAATTTCGCGGTATCTTTTTGGGTAACGAGAATGAACGATTTCTGGACGGGGAACCAGTGGAACGAGGCGCCAATCTTTTGGGATACGGATTCGGCGTCGACCGCGGAGACATCGGCGAAGGACAGTGCCCAGCCGACCATCAGCAACAGGGCGAAAACTAGCGGTGTGCCTTTGCGGCGCGGTCCATTTCCAGCTTCGCTTCGCGGTTGATTATATCCTGTCGCTTGTCGCGTTGATCCTTGCCTCTGCATATTCCAATTTCGAGTTTTGCCCGTCTGTTCTTAAAGTATAGTTTCAGCGGGACGATGGTGCAACCCTTAAGTTCCTTCGCCTTGCGCATTTTCTGTATTTCGTGCGCGTGGGCGAGCAGCTTACGCTTGCGGGCGGGAAAGTGATTGAACCTGTTCGCGAAAAGGTATTCGTCGATGCGGGCGCCAATGAGCCAGATTTCGTCTTTCTTGTCGTCGACATCGACCCAGGCTTCACCGATGGTGCACTTGCCGTCGCGGATGGACTTGACCTCGGAGCCAATGAGCATGATGCCCACCTCGAACGTCTCGTCGACGAAATAGAGATGGTTCGCCTTGCGGTTCATGATGACCGGCGTGCTCTGTTGTTCCTTTTTTGCCATGCGCTAAGCCTTCTTGCTCCAGCCGCTCTTCTTGCCGCTGGCCTTGCTGCTTTCGAGAGCCTTCGATTCCCAGCCGACCTTCTTCTTCTGCACGTGTGGGACAGCCTCGTCGAGAGCCTGCACGAGTTCTTTGCAGCCGTCGCCCGTCATGGCAGAGGTCACGATGACCTTCTGGCGGTGCTTCTTGAATTCCTTGATGGCATTCTCGATTCCGAGGTCGTCCTTGTTGAGTGCAATCACGAACGGCTTTTCGGCGAGCTTCGGGTGGAATGCCTTGAGTTCGCTCTTGAGCACGGTAAACTGCTCGTAGGCGTTCTCGGCAAAACCGTCGATGACGAACAGGAGCGTGTGCGTGCGCTCGATGTGCTTGAGGAACTGGTGCCCGAGGCCTTTGCCCTCGCTGGCGCCTTCCAGCAGGCCGGGAATGTCGGCGACCACGAAACTGTGGCCGTTCGTCTGTACGATGCCGAGCACCGGTTCGAGGGTGGTAAACGGATAGTCGCCGACTTTCGGGCGTCCGCTCGAAATCTTGTTCACGAGGCTCGACTTGCCCGCGTTCGGGAACCCGACCAGGCCCACGTCGGCCATGAGCTTGAGTTCCAGGAAGAGTTCGCGCCTTTCGCCCTTTTCGCCGGGCGTGCACTTGCGGGGCGCCTGCACCTTCGGGGTCGCAAAATGCTGGTTGCCCATCCCGCCCTTGCCGCCGCGTGCCGCAATCCACTTCTGGCCCGGTTGCGTGAGGTCTGCGAGGATGCGCCCGTCGGAATCCTTCACGATGGTGCCGCGCGGGACATCGACGATGAGGTCTTCGGCGCTACGCCCGGTGCAGCGCTTCGCTCCACCCGGCTGGCCGCTCTCCGCCTTGTACACGCGTGCGTTGCCCATGTCGAGGAGCGTGGAGTACTGCTCGTTCACCTGCAGGATCACGTGACCGCCGCGACCGCCGTCGCCGCCGTCAGGGCCTCCGAGCGGCACGAACTTTTCGCGATGGAAACTGCAGATGCCGTCACCGCCCTTGCCGGAGCGAACTTCAATTGATTTTTCGTCTAGGAACATGCGTCAAATGTAGAAAAAACAAAATAAAAAAATGGACATTTAAGTCATTCGTGTTGCTGTTTAGTTATATTTTCTTGTCTAAGTGTGTTGATGTATCCTTATTTAGATATTTCTAAAAACAGGAAAAGGAGTTTGTCGTGAAAAAGCACATGATGAAATTTGTAATGGTTGCTTTACTATGTACATCTGGCGTTCTTACCGCGTGTAAAAGCGAATTGGATAAATGTGTAGAAGGTGATGTACAAGCTTGTAAGGCGTTGAGCAGTGCTTTGGCTATAGCTTCGGCAAAGTACAAAATCGAATTTTTAAACGATTCTCGTGATGGAAAATCCTATAGGGTTGTGAAGATCGGTTCTCAGTCCTGGATGGCGGAGAATTTGAATTATAATTCGCCCGAAAGTCTTTGTGCTGAAAATGACGAGAACAATTGTCAGAAGTATGGACGGTTGTATTCCGTGTATCAAAAAGCCGTTTTGAAGACAGTTTGTCCTGAGGGTTGGCGTGTTCCGACAGTAAAAGACTGGAACAATTTATTTTCCGCCGTTGGTGCAAAAAGGAAATGTGGAAATTGGGGGTATGAAGGAGAGACTGGAAAAGAATGTGATTATATTTATTGGCAGTTTTCAGGCGATAATCTGAACAAGAGTGGGTTTGAAATTCTTATGGGAGGCGAGGGGGATACTGGTGGTGTCGGACCCGAGTTGGGATTGAGTGCCCATTTTGTCGCTTTGGGAAACAGAGACAACGAATACTGTTTTGGAAAAACAGATTCCGGGATTTCCGACGGAACAGAAAATTGTGGTAATGGTGGACAAACGGGAACGTATTCGGTACGCTGCATAAAGAAATAAAAAAAAACAAAAAAAATAGACTCTAAGACTGTTTTTTATTTATATTTATTTTAGGTGTGTTTCATATACCGGAGGTTAAGATGAAACGAATTATTGTGGGCTTGCTCATATGTTTTGCTTTGATAGGATGTGATACCGTTAATATCGAAGAATCTGTAAAAACATCGATGCAGGAAACATTCAACACGGATGCAGATTTCAAGGAATATAACTTGGAAGTGACAGAAGTGCTTATAGTGAATAATGGGGGTAACTCCTATAAGGGGATGGCGACTATTATGTATAAGGGTAATGCTCACAAAGTTCCTGTTGAGGTAACATACGATGGCTCTCGTGTCATGTGGCAAACGGAACCTGGAGCGCTGTTATTTATTGCTCAAGATGCCTTAGAAAATTCGCGTTGGTGAAAAATTGACAAGAAATTAAATGTTGCTGTTTGCAAAAAGGCTGCCGAGATTTTTCTCGGCAGCTTTTTAATTTTTTTTATGTGTAGTTGACCTAAACTAAGCTAATCCCTTCGTCAAGCCCGAGGGCGATATTCATGTTCTGGATGGCGGCGCCGCTGGCGCCCTTGCCCAGGTTGTCGATAATCGTCGTCACCTGCATCACGGTTTCGTTGCCGAAAACCTGGATGCGGGCGTTGTTCGTGTCGTTACAGACGGTGGCGTCAAGGCGGCCGTTGAACAGCACGGGGGCTGCTTCATAGGGCATCACCTTCACAAAGCGGGAACCTTCGTAATGCTTGGCGAGGATTTCGGTGAGGCCTTCGGGACCCACCTTCTTGGTGAGTTCGTTCGCGAAAATGGCGACGGTCACGGCCATACCCTTATAGTATGGCCCAAGCACCGGATTGAAGAACGGAACGTTCTCGAGTTCGCAGTACTTCTTCATTTCGGGGAGGTGCTTGTGAGCGAGCGCGAGCGCGTATGGGGCGGGCGCCATAATTGCCTTCGATTCGCCGGCAGCATGCGAAAGGGCTGCGGTTTCTTCGTATTCGGCGATGAGCTTCTTGCCGCCGCCGGAATAACCGGTGATGCTGTAGGCGGCGAGGTTCGCGCTCTTCGGGAGAATTCCTGCGGCAACCAGCGGGTGCACTCCCAGGATAAATCCCGAGGCGTGGCAGCCGGGGTTTGCTATGCGCTTGGCCTTCGCGATGGCTTCGCGCTGTGCGGGGCTCAGTTCCGGCATCCCGTAGGTCCACGCGGGGTTCACGCGGTGCGCTGTGGAGGCGTCAATCACGCGGGTGTTCGGATTTTCGCAGAGGGCAGCACTTTCGACGGCCGCAGCATCGGGCAGGCACAGGAACGTCACGTCGGACTCGTTGATGAGCCTCTTGCGCTCGTTAATGTCCTTGCGGAGTTCGGGGGCAATGCGCAACACTTCGATGTCGTTACGCTTTGCGAGTCTCTCATAAATCTGCAGGCCGGTGGTCCCTGCTTCACCATCTACGAATATCTTAAACATGGTTTCTCTTTCGTCTTTCGTCTATTTACCAGCGCCGCAGCACTTCTTGTACTTCTTGCCAGATCCGCACGGGCACGGGTCGTTACGGCCGACATCCGGGCCTTCCTTGTGCACGGTTTCCTGCTTCACGGCACGGCCGTCGTAGAAGAACCATGCGCCACCTACCTTGTGGAACTCGCCGAGTTCGTGGTGGTTGCGGGTCACGTTGCCCTGCTTGAAGCGGGCGTTGAATTCGACCCAGCCGATGTTCTTTTCTTCTTCGGTCTTGGTCTGCTTGATTTCGATGCCGAGCCATTCGGATTCACGGCTCCAGGCCTCTACGCTCGGTTCGTCAAAGTCGCCGCGCTGGGTGGGCTCGAGGGAATCCTTCAGCCATGCGATTTCGTGCTTGGCGTATGCGGTGTAGCGGGAACGCATCAGGGCTTCGGGGCTCTGGGCGAGAGCTGTACCCTTGATAATGGGTTCGCAGCATTCGCCGTATTCTTTACCAGATCCGCAGGGGCATAAATCTTTAGTCATAATTCAATCCTTGTGTCTTCGTTGAAGCGGCTTGGCCGCGTAAAAAATTTGATGAAAAAAATAGAAAAATTTGAAAGAGAATACACTCTGTTTAGTTGCGCTTGTATACAAAAAAGACGAGAGATATTTTCTCTCGTCTGTATGCTTGTAGAGCCGTTCTAGATTACAGGCACTTCTTGAGCAGCCAGATTTCTTCCTTGCCCTCGCGTTCGGGGAGGCTGTTTACCGGCTTGATGCGTTCGACAACGTCGAAAACGCCGCCGAGACGTGCCATGAGCTCGCCTTCGCTCGTCGGGTGCGGAGGGCCCTGCAGGGTCTTGCCGTTCATGAGCGGGTAGAGGAACAGGATAAGGACGCCGTCATCCTTCATCATGCGGTAGCACACTTCGAAGAATTCGTCGCGGCGGCCCGGATGGATTGCGGAGAACGTGCCGTAGTCGTACACGATGTCGAACTGCTGACCGCCACGGTTCGCATCCTTCGGCGAAAGCGTGAACAGGTCGAGGTCGAGCGAACGCAGGTTCTTGTGGGCGCGGCTCAGGTGGTCGAGTTCATCCACCGCGGTGGCGGCGAAATCGACGGCGAGAACATCGTGGCCACGCTTGGCCCAGGCTTCTGCATCGTAGCCGAAACCTGCGCCGGGAATTAGCACGGAGCCGGTGGCGGGGCAGGAGGGGTGCTTGAAAAATTCGAGCAGGGCAGGAGTCGCCTTCTTGAAATTCCAGTAATCCTTGCCGTTGGCATAGAGATTGTCCCAGAATTCCGGGAGGTTCTGCGTTAACATTATTTACCTTCCTTTTTGTACGCAAGTTGCCCGCAGGCGGCCAGGATGTCCCGACCCCGCGGGTTGCGGATCGTTATTTGAATTTCGGCAGCACGTACTGCGGCAAGGAAATCCTCCACCTCCTCGGGTGTCGGCGCGTGCAGCGTCGGGTCGTCCCCGTCGTTCAGCACGATGGCGTTCACCTTCACGCGGCGGGGCGCGCAGATTCGGATAAGCTCCTTCGCGGCCTTCGGGGTGCAGGTGATTCCCTGGATCAGTACGAATTCGAATGTCACATAATTATCGGTTCTTCTGATGTATTCGTCAACCGCCTCGAGCAACTTTTCGATGGGCCATACCTTGTTGACCGGCATTACCGACGAACGGTACTCGTTGTTCGTGCTGTTGAGACTTACGGCGAGGCAGCAGGGCGTGTTCCTGTCCACGAGTTCCTTGATCTTGGGAACGACGCCCGAGGTGCTCACGGTCATGCGCTTGGCGCCCATGTTGAACAGGCTCTGGTTATGCAGCGTGCAACACACGCGGTGGACCTGTTCCAGGTTGTTGAGCGGTTCGCCCATGCCCATGAAGATGATGTTTGTCACCTGGGCAATCTTGCCGTCTGCATCGAGGATGCCGTTGTCCTTCAGGTACCAGTTCACGTGGAGGATTTCTTCGAGAATTTCGCCCGCCTCGAGGTTCCGGGTGAAGCCCATCTTTGCGGTGCGGCAGAAGGCGCAGTTCTGGGCGCAGCCGATCTGCGTGGAAACGCATACGGAAAAGCGCCCGTTCGCGGGAATCATGACCGTCTCGATGTGGTGGCCGTCGTGGGTCTCGAAGAGCCACTTGACCGTTCCGTCAGTAGAGACCAGGTGCTGGTCTTCCTTGAGGGCGAGCATGGAGAACTGTCCGGCGAGTTTGTCGCGGAGTGCTGGGGGCACGTTCACCATCTCGTCGAAGCTGCGGACCTGCTGGCAGAAGAGCCATTTCTGGATCTGGTCGGCACGGTACTGCTTCTCGTTCACGTCCCTGAGCCAAGCCTTGAGCTCGTCCGTGGTCAGTGACTTTATGTTGTGCGGCCATTCCATAGTTCCGCGTAAAGATAGAAAAAAAACAGTTTTTTGTTAAGGGTCAAAATGGCCGAAATCCCTTTAAAATAAAGGAATAGGGCCCACTTTGACGAGTGAGCCCTGCCTGATACGGTACGTTTTTCTACATCAAAAAAACAGCAAATATGCCTAGAACATCTTGCGTGTCTTTTTCTGTGTTGTCGTCGGCGATGTTTCCCTGGCGCCCTTGTTGCTGAACAGCGTCGCGTCGTCGGCGGACTTGGTTTTTACCTTGTAGTGGTCGCCATCGCAGACTTCGTCGGGGTAGTTGTTCGTGGTGTAGAGGCAGTAAGTCTTTTCGGAGCAGAACTCGCCTGCTAGTTTGCCTGTAATGTTGCAGACGCCCTTGCCGATAACGCCAGGGGGTACGGGGAACGATTTTTGCGGGAGTCCCTTGTGAATCTTGCTCATCACCGCAAGCCATGCGGGGAGCGCGTAGTTGCCGCCGGTCTTGCCCACGCCCATGGAGACAGCCTGGTCAAAGCCGACCCACACGCCCATGGTGTAGTGCTTGGTAAAGCCGATGTACCAGGCGTCGGTGTAGTCGTTTGTGGTTCCGGTCTTGCCGCCGCTCGGGTGGTTGAACCCGCTGGCCGAAATCTTGTAGCCCGTACCGCGGATGTTCACGTCCTTGAGGATATCCACCATCAGGTATGCGGAAGAGGGTTTCATCACCACGCTTTCGACCTTCGAGTTCTTCTCGATAATCTCGCCGTTCTTGTCTTCGATGGATTCGATCATGTAGGGCTCGATTCGCGTACCGAGGTTCGGGAACACCGTGTAGGCCGATGTCATTTCGAGAAGCGTCGCTCCCACGGAACCGAGGGCGAGGCTCGGGACTGCAACGAGCGGTGCCTTGCGGATGCCGAACGCGCGGGCGTAGTTCACCACGTTGCTCAGGCCGTACTTCGATGCGGTAAGGACTGCGGGGATGTTCTTCGAGCGGTAGAGCGCCTTGCGGAGCGTCATCATGCCCTCGAAGTTCTTTTCGGAGTTGTGCGGGCGCCACATGCCGGTCGCCGCGGTCTCGTCGGTCATGGTAATGGGGGCGTCGTTCACCGAGTCGCAGGGGCTGGCGCCGTTATCCATTGCGGTGGAATAGACGATGGGCTTGAAGCTCGAACCCGGCTGGCGGAGCGACTGCACGGCGCGGTTGAAGCGGGATTCGTTGAAGTCGCTGCCACCAACCATCGCGCGGATTGCGCCCGTCTCGTTCTCGATGATGACCATCGCCATTTCCACGTCGTGGTAGCGGACTTCGGGCGGGTAGCGCCACTTCTTGATGTTCGAGGAGGTGTCCTTGCTCAGGTATTCCTTCTTGAACAGGGTGTAGACGCTGTCGAAGTGGGCGAGGATGCTGTCCGGCTCCATGCTGTACTTGTCGGCGAGTTTCAGGTTCTTGATGGCCTTCCTCTTGAATTCGTTGCGGTACTTGGTGACGAGCGCCTTCTCGACGCTGTCTGCAACTTCCTGGATGGCGGGGTCAATCGTGCTGAATACGGAAACACCGTCGGCGTAGAGCGAGTTCTGGCCGTACTTCTTTTCCATGTACTTGCGGATTTCTTCGAAGTAGTAGAGTCCGGCACCGGTCTCGGGTTCCTTTTCGGCGAGCACGATGGGGGTGTTGATGTACTTGTGGTAGTCTTCCTTGCTGATGTAGCCGGCATCGTACATGGCGAAGAGCACCGTATTGCGGCGTTCGAGCGAGGCCTTCGGGTGCCTGTCGGGGCGGTACGATTCGGGAGCCTTGAGCATGCCCGCGAGTACTGCGTATTCCGGAATGGTGAGGCTGTCGAGCGGGCGGCCGAAGTAGTACTTGCCTGCGGCCTGGAAACCGTAATTGCCACCGCCCAGGTACACCTCGTTCATGTAGAACTCGAGAATCTCTTGCTTGGTGTAGGTCTGTTCGATGCGGATGGCGGTCATCGCTTCCTTGATCTTACGGGAGATGGATCGTTCCGGCGTAAGGAACAGGAGCTTGGTCAACTGCTGGGTAAGGGTAGATGCACCGCGGATCTGCGTGCCTCTCAGCTTGCTCTGGATAACTGCAGGCGGAATAGCCCAAACATTCATGCCCCAGTGGTTGTAGAAGGCGCGGTCTTCGGTCGCCATCACGGCGTGAATCGCGTTTTCGGGGATAGAATCAAAACTGACCCATTCACGGCGTTCCACGAAATACTTGTGCGCAATCTTCCCGTTCATGTCGTAGATGTTGGTCACCAGTTTCGGGTTGATCTGTTCGAGCTGCGAGAGGGACGGGAGTTCCGGCAGGTAGTGCTTGTATACTACGATGACGGTCACGAACCCGAGGAATACCGGGAGGCAGAGGATTGCAAGGGCAATAACGAATTTCTTGTTCGTGAACAGTTTCTTGAGGTAAGAAAGGCAGAACTTGAGTATGGGCTTGACTTTTTCCATCGTAGATTCAAAAAAAGAAGAATTTATGAAACAAATTT
>JAEEGK010021855.1_pt1 | contig 13491 bp, 10 predicted proteins | sample 8958771 | NCBI WGS metagenome assembly JAEEGK01 (sample SAMN16246547, study PRJNA631951) | gut metagenome | biome: gut microbiome; feature: rumen; material: SC-attached | host: Bos | place: Iran: Karaj | collected 2018-10 | reverse complement strand
TCTTCCATCAGGGCGAGGGTTGTGATGATCCAGCGTTGGATCCATCCGGTCAGGGTGCTTTGAGCTCCCCCTCCGGCATCGGCGTTGGATGCCCAATAATCCCAATCACGATAGTTGAATGCCCTGAACCAGGCTCCGTCAACGCTCTTGTGTTCTTCACTCCTCGCTTGGATCCTGACAAGGAAATCGCCGAGGGAATCCGCCATTTTCCTGATTTGTGGATCTCCTGTGGCGCAAGCGGCCTCGTTTAAGGCGAACACGGCGAAGTTGCTGGTATAGAGCATGTCAGCGACAGGATCCCCGTTACGGAATATCAACGGAGCCTCACCGTTCCCGTAGTCTGAGTTCTTTTTTTCCGCACCGTAATTACCCTTGGCAGGATCTCCTAACTCTTCCCGTATCGCACCGCACTCGGCTTGATTCTTGGCAATGTCAGCCACGATTGTGTCTATCCACGCTTTATGTTCCTCGGTTGGACTAACCCGATATAGCCAGGCCAGAGGCAGAAGCATTCTCGCCCTTTCCTGTTGGATGCCGTTGGTCCAGCTCCATTCGTCCGGGTAGGCGGCCATTGTCAAGGATATGGCTTTCTCGGTGAGATCCAAGTATTTCCGGTCCCCGGTGTTGGCATATTGCCAAAGGTAGCAAGCCCAAATCCAACTTTCGTAATGGGGATGGGGATTAATGAGATCCCTGTTCTGATAATACTCCAGGCCGTTCTTTTGGATGTCTTGCTCATGGAGACGTCCGCCTCGGAACCCGTTCTTCCCCGTGGTGTTGAAGTTGGCGTCAATAGCCTCAGCGATCTTTTGGTCCCATTTGTCAGTTCCAAGGATTTTAGCGGCCAGGATCGTTCCGAGTATGGAGCGGGCGTTGTCATCCCCGTAATAGACCCATTTATGGGTGTATGCCCAGCCTAGCAGTCCGTAGGTAGGACTTTCCGGATCGTCTCTCGGGCCATCCCGGAACTCTTTGAACGAGTAATCAGAGAGACGTTCCGCGATTGCTTTATATTCTTTATTATCAAGTAGTTCTCCAGCAATAGCGAAGGCCATGGCGGACTCTCCTTGAATATCGTCCCTGATCCAGTAGCGGTAGGCTTGGCGGCCGTCTTTGTAGATGGCTGAGCAATGGCCTTCCAAGACGCCCAAGGTGCCGTCTCCGTTCGGTGCGTCCGCCGGTAGTTCTGGTCCCACGGGCATCGTTCCGTCACCCATATAGCGCATCAGCCATGATTCTTTCCAGTCCTGGTGAATCAGGAAATGTCCGTTAAAGAACCATTCGATGCCTTTGGCGATCGCGTCTTTTTTCGCTGTCTTAGGAAGTTTCCCGGTTTCTGAATATGTCGGAGTTACGGTTGTAGGCCATTCCTTGAATGACACTTTCTTTTCGGTCAGATCCGAGATCACTGTTTCCCAGAAGAGTTTCCAATTTCTCTCCGGCATGAACCTCAACTTGGCGAAGTCGCTCAGTTTCGAGGTGCTTATCCAAATATTCTCGTTTGGCTTGAAAACCAGTGGGCTGCTCGGTGTGTCCTCCAGGCCGAACACCGCTGTGTCAAATCCGGCGACTCTTGCGATAACCATCAAGGGATCAGCCGCTTCCGTTTTATAATAAACAGCCCTGTTGATGGACAGAAGATCCATTGGTTTAAGGTTGTCACCAATCTGTTTCGTGACCACAACCCTCTCGACTCCGATCTCTTCCAATTCGGGTTCTGCGGCCCCTGAGCTTGTCGAAGGGGCCGAAGGGCCAGGAACTGTAGCGAATTCAGCGAATACCTTCAAGTTTTTCGACTTGATGGTCTCAAGGTTTTCCGTGCTGATTGCCTGAGTTTTCTCGGGATATTCATTACTCAAAAGCAAGACCGCGGAGCCTGGCTTGGCCTTGTCCAGAGCGTCCTCCACGGAGCCATATTCATAGACTCTCGCCCCCTCTTCTTGCAGAAGTCCTACAAGGTCATTGTCCGTGGTTTTGCCTGATACATAGATGTTTCTGTGTCTCAACGGGTTCTGATTCCCGAAGATATAAATGAATAACCATGCGAGCAGGATTATTCCGAGAATTTGTAGAATCCTATCTTTCATTTCTTATAGATTCCAAATATTGCCGAGCCTGATCCAGACATGGCGGCATAGATCGCACCGCTGTCGTAGAGTGATTGTTTGATGGCCGCCAACTCTGGATGCGCCTTAAATACTGTCGCCTCAAAGTCATTGACCAGTAAATCTTTCCACTCCTCTATCGGCCTCTTAAGCACATTTTTAATGCTTCTGTCTTCCATGGGTATGTGAGGTACGATGCCGCGGTATGCTTCGGCAGTGGAGACGGAGATGCCTTCCGGGACGAGAACCTTGACCACATAACCATCCAAGTCCAGGCCGAACGGCTCCAAGATCTCCCCTCTCCCAGTGCCGATCATCGGCTTGTTCCAAACGAAAAAGGCGCAGTCGCTGCCGAGTTTGGAAGCGTATTCAGCGAGTTTCGCGTCGGACAAGTTCAATTCGAAGAGTTCATTGAGGGCTTTGAGAGTAAATGCGGCATCGGCGGATCCGCCTCCGAGTCCGGCTCCGACAGGGGCGTTTTTTCCCAGGAATATTTTGACCGGTGGAAGTTGGAAATCTTTGGCTAGCAGGAAGTAAGCCTTTGCGCAAAGGTCTTTCAGCGGCTCCCAATCGACCCCCTCTTCTCTAGCTATTGTGATCATCAGTTTCCCATCCTCGCTGATCCCTTGCGCCAATTCGCCGCCCAGGTCCGGCTGCCCCTCCGGATCCATTAAGCCACCATAACGAGCGAATAGAGAGGCGGAGGTGCGGCTGTAGTCGTCGCCTTTAATGACTTCCAGTGTGTCTCCGAACTCATGGCAGGGGACGAATAGAGTCTCGATGTCATGGTAGCCATCGTCTCTTTTCCGAAGGACATTCAGCCCGAAATTCAGCTTCACATTTGTCCGGAGAATCATTATCTCTACACGTTATTATTGCCGACCAGTGAGCGTATGGCGTTTTCTATTCTTGTGGCCAGAATCTCATCATCAAGGCCGGCGATGACCGGAGCCACGAACGAAATCATCTGCAGCACCTTGGCCTCTTCTTCCGGGATGCCTCTTGATCGCATGTAAAACCGCTCATCTTCATTGAGTTTACCGACCGTGGCGCCATGGGAACACTTCACGTCATCTGCATAGATCTCCAGCTGGGGCTTCGTGTTGACAAGCGCCTCATCAGACAGGACTATATTGTGGTTTTCCTGGTAGGCCTCGCTCTTCTGCGCGTCTTGCGCCACTATGATCTTCCCGAAGAAGGAGCATTTGGCCTCTCCTGATGCCAATCCGTTGAACAGTTGCCGGGAGATGCTTCCTCCGGCGTGGTGGTTCATCGCTATATTGAAAGTAACCTGATCTTTTCCTGAACTTAGGTATAATCCTTTCAGGTCCACGGTCGCTCCAGGTCCGGTAATATCCACGGTGACAGGTATTTCTGCGGAAATGCCAGGCAGAACGACAAACGTCACATCCAGTCTCTCCCCAGCCCCGACAACGAAGTTTTCCGGCCGGGAAGATTCAACGACGATTACCGCCGGCCGGTCGCCCGAGCCCGGCCGCGTCCATTCTCGCTTCGCCCTTCGACAAAGCTCAGGGCTTGCTGCGGCTGAGTACGGCCTAAGCTCGGCGGCCGCTCCGGCGGGGTTAGAACTGTTCGAATCCATCGCTTTCAATCTTATCGATCAGTTCCCTTCCGCCATTAGCCACGATCCGCCCGTCCTTAAGGACATGAACCTTGTCTGGCTGGACATATTCCAGAAGCTTCTGGTAATGAGTGATAACTATAGCTGACTTCTCGGGTGTGTGCAGGGCGTTGACCCCGTCCGCCACAATCTTCAAAGCATCCACATCAAGTCCGCTATCCGTCTCGTCAAGGATGGCCAGGACAGGATCCAGCATCGCCATCTGAAAAATCTCGTTCCTTTTCTTCTCACCACCTGAGAAGCCCACGTTGACCTCTCTCTTCGCGAACTCGGGTTTCATCTGTACCAGGGCCATTTTCTCTTTCATCAGCTTCAAGAAATCCCCGCCCTTGATAGGGTCCAGCCCTGCGGCTTTGCGCCTTGAGTTAATAGCGGTCTTCATGAAGTTGGTGATGGACACACCCGGTATCTCTATCGGATACTGGAAGGATAAGAACATTCCCGCCCAAGCCCGTTCTTCGGGCTTCATTTCCAACAGGTTCCGTCCCATGAATTCGATAGTTCCAGCCGTAACCTCATAGTCGGGTTTTCCAGTCAACACAGCGGAAAGGGTACTTTTCCCGGCCCCGTTCGGTCCCATCACGGCGTGGATTTCTCCACGATTGATCTCAAGGTCGATCCCTTTGAGGATCTCCTTATCACCGATGCCGGCATGAAGCCCCTGTATTTTCAATAATGTCATTATGGCGTTTATTTTATTGTCAATCTTTATTTTCCTTCTCTATATAGCCTGTACCAGGTCCAAAGCGACCAGAGGCCGTTAATCAGGTACAGGGCGCTCACTATCGGCATGAATACCAGGCCGGCGCTCAAGTAAAGGGTAATGTTGGCGGCATTCACGACAAGCCAGACAATCCAGCAGTCCCATTTCTTCTGAGCCGAAAGGAACTGGGCAAGCAGCGTCAGCATCAGCACAAAGGAATCCAGCCAAGGTGTAGGATCTGGACTGAAAGTCTTTGTCCACCAAGAGGTTCCAAGCTGGCTCAATACATATCCCCAAATAGCTCCGGCGACAACCACGACAGTCAGTGCGACGCACCATCCTCTCATGTCAAGCCTGCTGACCTTCAAAGCGGTCTCGTCCTTAGCGCTCTTCTCGTCTTCTTTCGGGTGGGTCCACCTCCAATGTCCGAAGGCGTTTATTCCGAATGCGATCGGTTGGAGCAGCATCGCCGAATACAGATGCCTCTGCCAGAACAATATGAACAGCAGGATGTTATACAAGTATCCGACCCAGAAGTTGTATTTGCTGTTCCGTCCGGCCAGCACCACGCAGGTCAGTCCGGTGATCACGCCGACCAGTTCCAGCCAGCTGACCCCCGCCCCGCCCATCGTGAAAGCGATATTATTTATGTCGAATATATTCATTATCCTATTGATCCTTCAAGGGAAACTTGGAGTAGTTTGGTGGCTTCGACGGCGAATTCCATCGGGAGGCGGGAGAGGACCTCGTGGGCGTAGCCGTTGACAATCAAGCCGACAGCATCTTCGGCGTCAAGCCCTCTCTGGTTGCAGTAGAACAACTGCTCGTCGCTGATCTTCGAGGTTGTGGCCTCATGTTCCACAATCGCCGTCGGGTTGAGGCTCTGGATGTCGGGGAAGGTGTGAGCCCCGCATTTCGAGCCGATCAGGAGGCTGTCGCACTGCGAGTAGTTTCTCGCCCCGATCGCGCCAGGATTCATCCTGACGAGGCCTCTGTAACTGTTTTCACTATGTCCTGCGGAGATTCCCTTGCTGACGATGCGGCTCTTGGTTCCTCGGCCGATGTGGATCATTTTTGTCCCGGTGTCGGCCTGCTGGTAGTTATTTGTTACGGCCACAGAATAGAACTCAGAGGTGGAATAGTCGCCCTTGAGGATTGTCGAGGGATATTTCCAAGTGATGGCGGAGCCGGTCTCTACCTGGGTCCAGCTCAAATGTGCCCCACTACCCTTGCATATTCCTCTCTTTGTCACAAGGTTAAGGATTCCGCCCCGGCCTTGCGCGTCGCCAGGATACCAGTTCTGTACCGTGGAATACCTCACATCAGCGTCTTTCTCCACCACGATTTCCACCACGGCGGCGTGAAGTTGGTTCTCGTCTCTCATCGGCGCCGTGCAACCCTCCATATAGCTTAGCGAGGAGCCTTCTTCCGCCACGATCAGGGTCCTCTCGAACTGCCCGGTTCCAGCGGCGTTGATCCTGAAATAGCTCGACAAATCCATCGGGCACTTCACTCCTTTCGGAATATAGCAGAAACTACCGTCGCTGAACACCGCGGAATTGAGCGCCGCATAGAAATTATCCCCGACCGGAACCACGCTGGCGAGGTATTTCCTGACGAGATCCGGATGCTCCTTGACCGCCTCAGAGAAACTGCAGAAAATAATCCCTTTTTCGGCTAATGAAGCTCTGAATGTTGTAGCGACACTGACTGAGTCGAACACCGCATCGACCGCCACGACTCCAGCCAGGGCTTCCCGTTCCCGAACCGGGATTCCCAATTTCTCGAAAGTCTCCTCGAGTTTTGGGTCGATCTCCTTTGGCCTCTCTGAGTCTTTCTTCGGGGCCGCATAATAGATAATATTCTGGAAATCAATTGCTGGCAGATTAAGATGCCCCCACGTGGGCATTTTCATTTTCTGCCATTTGCGGAAAGCGTCCAAACGGAACTCCAGGAGCCAGTCCGGTTCCTGTTTCAATGTTGAAATCGTGCGTATGATGTCCTCATTTAGGCCTTTCGGGATGAAATCCTGCCGGATGTCCGTCACGAATCCTTCCTTATATTCCTGTGAGGTAATCCCTTCAATAATCTTGTCTTCTTCTCTGCGATCCATCGTCGAAACTCAATTATGCAAAGATAATGAAAATAAGTATCTTTGTCTCGAAGCGATAACATTGACGAATATGAATACTTTCGGCAGTAATTTCAGGGTTGAGATCTTCGGCGAGTCCCATGGACCGGCGATCGGAGTGGTCGTGGATGGTGTCAAGCCGGGCATACCGCTCTCCAAAGACGATTTCATGGAGGACATTCTCCGCCGTAAAAGCGGGGCGAAAGGCACGACTCCCAGAATCGAGGCGGATGAGCCCGAGATTCTAAGCGGAGTCTTCGAAGGTCATACCACTGGAGCTCCGATTGCGGTCATATTCCGGAATACGAATACTAAATCCGCTGATTATAAGGAATTTCTGGAAGTCCCACGTCCTGGTCACGCGGATTGGACCGCATCGGTCAAGTGGAATGGCATGAATGACCCGAGAGGTGGTGGTCATTTCTCCGGAAGGTTGACCCTTCCTTTGGTCGCGGCCGGAGTTATCGCCAAGAAGCAGTGCGGATTCTCTTTCAATGCCGGTTTGGTCGAGATCGGTGGAGAGACCGACAAGTCCAAATGGGATTCCTTGTTGGAGGAGACTGCGAAGGAGGGGGATTCTATTGGCGGAATAGTTGAATGTAGGGTCGAAGGCCTTCCCGCAGGTCTTGGTGAGCCGTTTTTCGATTCTGTAGAGTCTCTTATTTCCCATGCCGTATTCTCTATACCCGGAGTCCGTGGCATCGAATTCGGTGACGGTTTCGCCGCCGCCCGCCTCCACGGCTCCGAACATAACGACATTTTGCCTATTAAAGAGAAGAATGGCGCTGGTGGGGTGAATGGTGGGATCTCGAATGGGGCTCCGATAGTTTTCAGGGTGGCCTTCAAGCCGACATCCAGCATCTCCAAGCCGCAGAACACATTGAATATCAAGACAGGAGAGACGGTTGAACTAAAAATCAAGGGGCGCCACGATGTCTGTTTCGCCCTCCGCACCCCGGTGATAGTCGAAGCTGTCGCCGCGATAGTTCTTGCCGATTTGGCATAAATAAAACCGGGTCTCAAGGGCCCGGTTTTAGATTCTTCGCTTCGCTCAGAATGACATATTCAGAACGATAGGATACTAGTCTTTATAAAGGCCAGTCCTGGAGAGCTGGTGGTCAAGATTGGCCAATCCATAGACCACAACAGCCGTAACAGTCGCCGAATGCTCCATGTACTCGGGAATCACCTTGTTGTAGATGTCCCTTTCCGTGTGCCAAATCTCCTGATACTCAAAGTTATATCCCCTAGGATCAGTCTCCTGGAAACCGATTGTGGGAACACCGTTCATGGCGAAGTAGGCATGGTCGCTACCACCTGCTGAAGTAGGTCTCGGACGAGGCTCGCCATCCCTCTTCGTGACAGTGAACGGGATCTCGGGATTCAAGTCCATGATAGGTTTGCAGATCGACACGTAATCGTCGTACATCGCCGGAGGAACAGTCACACCAGTCGACATTAACGGGCCGCCGTCACGATTGATGTAGTTGGAAATCTTCTCAAGCGGGACAGTCTTGTTCTCCACAAAGAACTTTGAGCCGAGCAAGCCATACTCCTCACCGGTCCAGATGCAGATCATGATTGAGCGCTTCGGTTTCGCACCAGCTGTAGCGAGCAGCCTGGCGACCTCCATGTTGAGGCTGGCCCCGTTACCGTCATCAACAGCTCCGCCACCATTGTCATAAGAATCGAGGTGGCCGCCGGCGAGCACATATTCATTGGGGTATTTGCTGCCCTTGATGATGCCTATGATGTTGTGGTACTTGACAGGTCCGCGATAGAAATGGTTGCGGATGTCAAACTCCAGTTGGAATATGTCCTTTCTCTCTACTTTCTTCTTGATAATGTCGAACTGGGCCTCGTCCAGGCAGATGTCGCATACTTTGGGGAGGTTCTCCATCGTGATGTTATAGCAGTTAGCCCTATCATACATGATCCTGAGAGGAACCTTCGCCGAACGGATGAAACCGGCCACCCCGGCCTCGACCATCTCCTTGTAGAATGGAGCCACGACGGTCTCATAAGGGATCATCTCTTTAGGGGTCTCATCCCTGTGGGTCATGTTGTAACGGCGGATCTCCATATTCTTTATGTCGATCTCCTCGTTTTTCTTGATAACTTCCGCCCTGTTCTCATTGGCCTTGTCAGACCAGTCGATCGCCATTCCGTTGGACTCGGCGTCAAGAAGCACCCATGCACCCTTCAAGGCGCCCTTCATCTTCTCGAATTCCCTCCTGGAATGAGGCTCAATCAATACGATTCCAGTCTGTTTGCCCTTGGTAGGTGCTGTGTATGAAGGGGTTCCGAAATGGAGAGCCATTCCGTCCTCGCTCAGCATACGACCGAACCAAGGCCCGCGGTCGAAACCGACATTGATCTCACCGGCCTCCTGGACCATAACCTCCAGACCCCAGGACTCGAATTGTTCCTTGACCCAAGCCTCTGCATGGGTGAGAGCCGAGGAGCCTACCGGACGCCCGCCAATGTAATTGGAGAGATGGTTGTTATGCTCCATCACCTTGTTGTCAGTCTGGCCGATCTCAATGATTTTCTTCACGGTCTTGTCCTGGGCCATCAAAGCCGATGAGGAAAAGACCGCTAGGGACACGATAATCCCTAAGCAGATAGTTCTTCTCATAATAATTGATTTGTCAAGTGTCTTTACGCGAAAATAACCTTTTCGCAGTAAATATCAAACTATCTCGACTTTGAGATCTTTGGTCAGGGTGAGTATCTTTTTCACCAATGACAAATAGTCTTTCTGGTGGGAACGGATCTGGAACACAGCCCTTCCCTCGGTTATGGCCATGGACTCCACGTCCACGCCCGACTTCTTGAATGTCTCCGCTAGTGACACGAGAACCTCAGGATCGGTTTCCGTGATTGAAACAGAGAATATTTTTTCTCCTATTTTCCTGGTTATGAAATGCATTGTCTCAAGGCATATTATTGTCATTAAAGTGGCTGCTATGGAGATGTCATACATCCCGCTACCGCATGCGAGTCCGATCGCGGCGGCAACCCAAAGTCCAGCGGCGGTCGTTATTCCCCTCACGACGTTTTTCTGGAATATAATCACACCCGCACCGATAAAACCGATTCCTGACACCACCTGTGCCGCCACTCTCGCATGGTCAAACTGGCCGGTGAAGGCGAATTGCGAGATAATCATGAAAAGCGAGCTTCCAAGGGCAACAATAAAGTGCGTGCGCACTCCAGCCTCTTTAGCTCGGAATTCGCGCTCGAATCCAATCAGGCCTCCGAGCAACCCGGCCACGAAAAGCCGGAGGATAAGGTTCCACTCTATAGTCATAACTGTGTCAGTTTAAAATAGTCCAGGTGTAATCTGCAGCCACTTTAGTAGCGTCTCCCCGAAGACAAGGATCAGGATCCAGGAAAAAGTCATCATCGTGATACCGAACTTGAAGGCGTCTGTCATGCTGTACTGGTTGGTATTGTACAACAGAGCGGCGGGCTTGCTGTTGAAAGGCAATACGTAGCAATGTTCGATCAGCATAGAGACTGGAAGAGCGAGACTCATAGGCATGAACCCGAACCTCTGCTCGACTCCAAGGGCTATAGGAACGAAGACCATGGTCCTGATAGTCTTGCTCTGGAATACCAGTCCCGAATACATCATCAGGAAGGTCAGAACCACATATAGCACCCAATAAGGAGTACCGGAGGTGATGCCCATCGAATCAAAGGCGGCGTTCACCATTGTGCTGGGCAGGTCTGTGGCGTTAAGACCGCTTCCGAGCACATAAGCTCCCGCGGAGAACAGCATCAGGTGCCAGGGAATATCAACATCGTTCCATTTCACAACCCCGATGCCAGGCAAAAGGGCAAGGATAGCTCCGATCAAGGCGACAATTGTCTCGTCGATATTGTGGAAAGTGCCCTTTGTGACCCACAAGAACAGTACGACAAGGAATATTCCTACAGCCCTCCATTCTTGTGCGCTCATCTTGCCCATCGCGTCGAGCTCGACTTTCAAGCGTTCTATTCCGCCTTCAATCTGTGGTTTCTGCTCATCCTTCTTCATCGGGAAGAAGATGTACATTCCCACAAGGAGACCGACAACCAGGATAATCACACTCATAGGTCCCACCGCGATTAGCCAGTCCGCGTAACCGAAATCACATGAGCCTAGGAATCCGGCGATAAGGGAAATCGCGAGAAGGTGGGCTCCCGATCCCGTGTAGAAGGCATTTGCTCCGATGTTGACCTGGAACAAATTCTGAATCACCAGGTTGCGCCCGAAATTATTTCTGTTTCCTCCAGAAGCTCCATAGATGGCGCATATCACCATGAAAATGGGGAGCATGATGGTGGCCTTTACGGTTGTGGCCGAAATAAATGCGGACAACACCAGGTTGATCAGCAGGAAACTCCATAGCACGCCTTTGGCGCTTTTGCCGAATTTGATGACGAAAGCCAGTGCGAAGCGCTTGGCGAACTGAGTCTTGACCAGCATTGATGCCAGCACGAAGCTCAAGATATTCAGCCACATAACAGGGTGGCCCAATTGGGCGAGGGCCTCTTTCTGTGTCGTGACATTGAACAGTACCACTCCAAGAATCAAGAGGAGTGATGTGAGGTAATTTGGCAAAGCCTCGGTCATCCAGAGTATGAGACTTGCCACGAATATCGCCAACATCGCATAGTTGGCGCGTAGGAAACCATCCAGGCCGAGGGCATCCAACCGTTTTTGGGCGGTCGCGGCCAGGCCAGTCTGGTCAAGATTGTCGATGAAGCCTATATGGCAGAACCAGCATATCCAGACAAAGGCGACGATGGCGAGAGGACCGCCAAGCCTGGCCATCCAGATCTCGAACGTCGATTTTTGCATTTTGGGCAGCTTCTCGATCTTGTAGTTGTTCATGTCCAGCGGATCGAACGCCGTCGCCGCCTTTGTCCCGATATCTGTCGCCATGATTACTTCCAGTTCTTATAAGGGTTCTTCATCAACATGGAGTTGTAGTACTTAGCGTCACCTGTGACCTCTTCTCCAAGCCATGCGGGCTTGTCAAAGGTGTCATTCTCGTCGGTGAGCTCTACCTCAGCCACGGTCAATCCCTCGTTGTCGCCGTAGAACTCATCCACTTCCCAGGTGTGCTTGCCGTCAGTGTTCTTGACAAAATAACGTGTCTTGTCAATCACGCCCGGCTCAGCCAGCTCAAGGAGGGATTTCACCTCATCCACAGGGATTTCCTTCTCCCACTCGAAACGGCTTGCTCCAGAGGCGTTTCCGATTCCCTTGACCGTGATGAAACCTTTATCTCCCTTGACTCTGACACGCACCGTCCTCTCAGGAACGCTACTGAGGTAGCCTTGGGTAATCCTTGTGGCCTTGAAGGCCTCGTTCTTGAAGTCACCTTTGACCAAGAATTTCTTCTCTATTTCCTGTCCCATATTCTTACTCGTTAGCTAAAGGTTTGTCTATCATGCCAATAACCCTCTTGATGGCCTGGAGGTAGTTGATATTCTCAACGCCCTCGAGACCGCAGTCGGCGATAGTCTTCTTAATATCCTCAATTTCAGTGGATTCAGAGTTGATGGTGACGACTTTGGCGCCGTTGATCAGCACATTACCCACCTCGCAGATCGTGTTGTTGACCATATAGCCGAAACGCTGCTTGTGGACTCTGACAGCCGCGAGATCCGGGCAGGCTTTAACCATAGCGATGAACTCCTCATAGGTGTAGGTGTCCTTCGTGAGCTCCGGCATCTCCACCATAAAGGCAGGGAAAACCTCCTTTTCCAGGACCTCTTTCGAGATAGGGAACTCGCCCTTCATCAACGGGTTCCACTGCTCGAGTCCGTCCACGGTCTGGACATAAGTCTTGATGTCCATCTTGCCGTTGCGGATCTTTGTGTTGTTGATGTCGTTCTTGGCCGAGATGATGTAGATCTCGTCGCTCTCCCTCTCCCAAACTTTTTCCGGCACCGGGACGGAAAGACGGGCCATTCTCTTGTGTTGCTCGCAGAAGCACTGTCCGAAACTACGGAATTCAAAGCGAGGCTTGCTCTGCTCGCCGATTTTTAGTTCAGCCATAACGTATTAATTGATAATTAGTTGATTATTGTTTCACATCAGGATCATCCGCACCTTCGGTGGAGTTGGCCGCACCAGGAGTGAACTTCTCGGTCTGCATCCACTTGCCGGTGCCGTCAGGAATACGGCTCCATGAACCCTTGTTGGTGGAGAGAGAAGCACCCCACTCGCCTGTATCCATCTTCTCTCCTCGCTGGAATGAATCAATCTTATTTCCCTTGTTGTCAAAGAGTTCAATCAAAACACTCTTCTTGGCAGAGAAACCGCTTGAGAATCCCCTCGGGGTGGTCTTCTTACCGCCGATGATGGCGAAGAAACCCTTGGAAGGAACAACTTCACCGTCAATTCCGGTCCAGGTCAGTTCCTCGTCTTTGTTGATGGTGACTCCTGTGAGCTTGATAGGGAAGTCGCTGCCGTTGTACAGCTCAAAGAACTTCTCCTCATCAGCCCCGGCGCCATATACCTCATTAAGTTTGAGCTTGCTCCAATCGGGAGCGGGATCACCGACCTTATAAGTGAATTTGTCAGAGGTGGTGGTGAAGCCAGCCTCGTTGGTGACAGTGACGGTGAACGAAACATCTGTTCCGTCAGGCATGGCCGGAATAGTAGCGGTGAACTGGGATCCGGAGCCGTTCATCTGCAGGTTATTCCCGTTGTAGTTGAGGGAGGCTGAAGTCACAGCCTGCAATCCGGAAACAGTTGCGGTCACGTTGACCGGTACGATAGAGGTGGGAGCCTCAGGAGTGAAGGCCACCTTGTCGATGCTTGAAGGGCCCTCGAATATCTTGTCTTCCACGCATCCGAAACGTGCGATTAGAGCCGCGGAAAGTACAAGTATCTTTTTCATATCGT
>JAEEGK010021854.1_pt1 | contig 13491 bp, 17 predicted proteins | sample 8958771 | NCBI WGS metagenome assembly JAEEGK01 (sample SAMN16246547, study PRJNA631951) | gut metagenome | biome: gut microbiome; feature: rumen; material: SC-attached | host: Bos | place: Iran: Karaj | collected 2018-10 | reverse complement strand
ACTACAACTCTTTGCCCGGAGCCTATGATGATATACGCAGGTACATGGAAACCAATGGATTTGTACATAGGCAGGGATCTTCGTATATCTCGGAAACAACGATGGACAACAAGAAGGTCCGCAAATTTTTGAAGGGAATGTGTAAATCTCTTCCTTGGCTCGCGGAGTGTTCAAAAGCGTTTGATATTACTGATATCGGAAAACAACATGATCTTCTTTCTGATATTGAAGAAGCTTGTAATTTATTCTCTGAAGAGCGAGAACAATGGGTTAAAGAGAAATCATGACATCCTCGAAGGTGATCCTTGATAAAGTTTGTTTAATAGGACTGTTACCAGGATATCCTTACCATTATACACATACTATTTATAATGAAAAGGGGTATCTTACACCCGAGATGGCTAGCCTTGTTTAGAGCGTTGCACAGGCAGCTATAAGCGAGTCACGGTAGGCGACGAGCCATGTTTTCTAGGAACATTTGAAGTCCCCGAGGACTTTATGAGGAAGAGTGCGAACCTCTATTTTGGAGAAGGTCGCGCGTTCAGGTTCCGTGAAAGCCTTGTATTTAGGCTATTTCTAGTATAGGGAGTCTGCTATAGACTCCCTATATTTTTTTAACTAAAAAATATGCGGTGCAGATCCGGGCTACGTATGCACGGGCTGCTGTTTACCAAAAGTTGTTGCGTTCGAGGTTATTTTTCCGGTGAAATCTCGGACGCATTTTTGATGTAAATAAAAAAAAGCGCAAAATCCTGCGCATCGAAGGAGGTTGAAAAGTGTATATTTTCATGGCGAAGAAGCTTAAAGAGGCACGAGAAAGGATGGAGTTATCCCAAGGCGAGGTTGCAGAAGCGATGCAGATGAGCAGAAGGAAGCTACAATCCATCGAAGCAGGCGAGGCCACGATAACCGCTGAGGAAATAGTCGGGTTCGCAAAAATATATAAGGTTGACGTTAGGGAACTGCTTCTGGAAGACTATGGAGAAGAGGAAGAGGAACGGATCCTTTTCAACAGGTACGTGGAAGTCTTCAAAGTCTATGACAAGCTGGAAGGCAGGGCAAACGGTTAATTCCAAAGCTTTATTGTCTGTAACAGCTTTTCTTTGGTTGCATCATCCATTTTGGAGATCTCTTCAAGGAGAGCGTTATCGAGGGCGTTGCCTTTGTAGGTGGGTTCAAGGTTACCCACAAGGGAGTCCAATGAGACATGCATCAGCTTTGCATAGAATGTAAGAAGCCTTAAAGACATAGCTGTGCGACCGTTTTCAACGTTACTTATGTAGCCGGGAGTGACATCAAGTTCATTGGCGACCTGCAATTGAGTAAGCCCGAGTTTTATGCGGTATGACTTGATCTGTTCACCATAATTATCGTTCATGATAGATGCTCCTAAATACTTATTTTAAATTAAATATACTATAAGTATTGACAAATGAGAAGTATATTATTAGTGTAGTATATATTCAAAAGATATATCGGAGGAAGTGCGGGTATGAAAAAAAGAGTTAGGAAAAATGTTGGCGATTACTCTGATTTTTATTCAGAACATGTGGGAACAATGAGCAAAAAGGGGAAAGCAAAGATAAGAAAGGCAAAAAGGCTCAGAAATAAAAAGCTGATAGAAAGGTATCCTTGGATCAGACCGGTTGGGTGGCGAGGGGAGAGACTAAAATCATATGATTTTACGATGTATGATGATGTACCGCCGGGATGGAAGCGTGCCTTTGGTAAGATCATGTTGGAAGAATACAGGGATACTCTTATAAGGAATAGGTTTCTCCAAAAATTCCAATGGGTTCAGGTAAAAGAAAAATATGGAACTCTTAGGCTGTATTCAGAAAGCGCACCGAGAGAAGTACTTGATTTGGAGTCAAAATATGACTACATTTCCGCTTTTTTCTGCATTTCATGTGGAAGAATGAACGCACCGATGCTTACAGGCGGGTGGATTGAGCCGTTGTGTGAAGCGTGCTACAACAAAAGAATCGCCGGGCAAAAGCAATGGCAGGAGAAGAACTATAAGGATCAGGATTTCACGTATGTTCCGTACGAAAAGCTTGATAAGGAGGAGCAGGAGATCCAGATGATTGCGACATATAAATGTTTCTCCAAAGAACAGGGCGATTACGTAGCGAAATATGATTACTCGGATACGATAAAAAAGATTATGGAAAGGCAAAAGAAGCTGTTTCCAATATAGTCGGAAACGACAGACTTGCACCGTTCAGAAATATTAAAATGCAAAAAATACACCTTGCCTTGGCAACAAAGTGCAATGCCTGCTATAAGAACCTGAGATACAAGAAGTTTATTTTTGAATTGAAATAATGCACACATAAATGATTTTGCGAAAAAAATAAACTTGAATTAATAAAACAGTAGGTTTATAATCTGCTCAGAATGATTTGCAACAGAGCTATTTTGAGAGGATTTTAAACTATGAATATTTATTTTAAGTTGTTGGGAATACCTGTTTTTAGCGTGGCTGACGTTGACAAATACTATAATAATCTTAGCAGTTCGAGGTCGGCACTGCAAAGGCTGCTTAAGGCAGGAATGATAAAGAAAATCCGTAACGATATGTACACATGTGTAAACGGAGAAAATGGGATGGCTGTCGCAAATCGTTTTCAGATAGGCAGTCATATCAATGATGGTGCCTATATCTCACATCATAGTGCTATGGAGTATTATGGCATCACAGATCAGGTGTTTTATGATGTGTATGTGACTTCTGAAAAGAAATTTAACTCGTTTGAATTTGAAGGATACAGGTATCATCGGGTAGCACCGGCGGTATCTGTGGGAGTTAGGAAGGAAGAGTATTCAGGGGGAGTTATTGTTACAGATCGCGAGCGTACCATACTTGACAGCATAAAGGATATGGAAAAGATATCCGGTATGGAGGAAGTAATATCAAACATTGAATCGGTTGGGAAACTCCGGGAAAAGAAAATGCTTGCATATCTTGAAGAGTATGATAATCAGTTCTTGTATCAGAAAGTGGGAATACTTTTAGAAAATGACAGGGAACGATATGGGCTGTCCGAGCATTTTTTTGAGATCTGTAAAGAGAAAATCGGTAATAGTAAAAGATACCTTACGGATAAAAATGCTGACGGTGTTTATAGTTTGAAGTGGAAAGTGATCGCCCCTAAAAATATTTTTAATTTGAAGAATGGAGATTTACCGGATGCCGATATTTAATAAGCAAGTACTTGAGAGAGAAGCCGGAAAGTACGGCTTTCAGAGAGATACGTTTGAAAAAGTAGTGAGACTGAAAAGGATTTTGGAGTATATAAACAGTACAGATTTTCTAAACGAACATTTATGGTTGAAAGGCGGAACGGCTATAAACTTAACTGTTTTTGATTCTCCGCGTTTATCAGTTGATATAGATATGGATTATAATCCTAATGATGATAAGACGATTATGAAGGGGAACAGACAGGAAATAGACAAGATTATAAGGGATTACATGAAAGCTGAAGGATATATACTTTCTGGTGATTCAAGATTTTCGTACAGTCTTGACAGCTACCATTACAATTATATCAATTCAGGCGGGAACAAGGATTTGATCAAAATTGAGTTGAATTATTCGCTCAGAGCTCATATTTTTGATGCGGTAACCGTTAATGTTATTCCGAGAATTTTTGAAGATGGATTATCTGTTAAATCTCTTAATCCCATAGAAATTTTTGCGGCAAAGACAAATGCATTGTTAAGCAGGGCGGCAGCAAGGGATTTGTATGATTTTTCTAATATGATAGACAAAGGATTATTTGAGCGTGAGAATAGTCTGTTCAGAAAATGTATAGTTTTTTATGCCAGCATTTCAGCGGAATCGATCAATAAAAACTTTAATACATCAGAAATTAACAAGATAGATTTTGCAAAGATAAAACGAGAATTATTTCCGGTCATAGAGGTAAAAGCAAATTTTGACTTGGAAGGTATGAAGAACAAGGTAAAAAAATACATAGCTGATCTTATGGTTCTTACACCAAACGAAAAAGAATATCTGGAGAAATTTGAGCAAAAAGAATACATGCCCGAGCTGCTGTTTGAAGATAAGGCAATCATAGCCAAGCTAAAAGATCATCCTATGGCTTTATGGAAATGCAGGTGATCATGAGACTTTGGGGACGGGGGTAGGTGTCATATAGGATGCGAGTGGGCATGATGAGTCGAAATGAAACGTCCCCGTTGACTCTATGTAATGACGGGGGTGGATTTTAGAAGAAAAGATGAGACTCACCTCAGTTTATGTCAATAAGGAATAGTAGCTATGAAACTAAAACAATATTGTAAAGTAAAACTTAAAAACGGCAAGACAGCGTCTATAGTTGAGATCTTCCAAAAGGATGGTGAAGACGACGAGTATATCGCAGATTTGGATGTCGAAAGATTTATGTGGGAAACGGTGACCATTCACCCTAATGACATTGAAGAGGTAATCCGGGAGTAACTTAACTTTTTTTTGGATGAATGATACACTAAAAATGGAGGGTCATTCAACACTGGTCCGGGCATACAAAGTGGGTAGAAAAGATAATATGGGTGCATGATGATCAGTTGAGAGCAATTTTTGAGAGAAAAAATAGTCGATAGCGCAACCCAGGCTTTTGCCCTTGAAAGGGGGTCACGTATCGACACCTTTATACTACACCACATAGCGATAGAATTCAATGAATTTATAATTTTTTTCGGATTGTGATGAATGATACACTAAAAATGGAGGGTCATTCAACGATATGCAGTGCAACAGATATCCGAAGGAAATCTGTTAGACATAGATAAAAAAAGAAGTATCGAGTGGCTTACGAACAGAGGGCTCCAATTGCCCAAGTTGGTTCAAGCCAACATCAATGCTTCCAAGGATACGTTAGCAGAAATTGCAGAAAAAGTCAATGATGAATGATACACTAAAAATGGAGGGTCATTCAACCAAAGGCACTGCAAAGGAAGTAGGGGAGGAGATATGAAGACAAATAAAAGAGGTAAAAAAATAGTACGGATAGTGCTGCTGATAATCATTGTAATACTCCTGGTGGTTGTGATTAATTTTATCCCGACGTTTGATCTGAAAAAAACATCCATGTCCGTATATTCCGGAGAGTGGATCGATGTTTATTATGAGCAAGAGAAAGCTGCTGCAGAGGATGTGTTTAAATATGCAGATGCGGAAACCGAAGATGTCGCTTTGAAACTCGGTTTTAAAGAAAAACAGGATGTCAGAGTGTTTATTTACGATACTCAAACGAGCATGCAGCAAAAAAAATACGGATTCATCGGCCCTATGCTGGGACTGGATTGGTATATCGGAGATAATATCGGAACGGATGTGATACTGACTTCACCTGCAAATCCGGGGCCTGTCCACACATATGATAATAACAAATACGCTGTGCTGCATGAAATTGTTCATGCCTACATCAGTGTAATGAATCCCGGGATCCATTTATGGCTTACGGAGGGGTGCGCCCTTTATCTGACTAACGGAACCCCATTTTACAGGGAGTATTTGGAATTTATGCCGATTCCGTCTTTTAAAGACACGCGGACCAGAAACCCCATCCGTTTTGCAGACTGCGGTGGATACAACTTTGCCCACATCTATATAGAATACATTGACGTGACTTATGGTTGGGACAAGGTACTGGAATTGATAAAAACTGAGGATTACGAAAAGGTTCTTGGAAAAACGCAGAGAGAAATATATGATGAGTGGGTGAAATATCTCCAAAATTATGATACATGACATTTCTCTTTGCTTTTCGATGAATGATACACTAAAAATGGAGGGTCATTCAACGATAAGACAGAATATAAGAAATGGTTTTTTGGACACTTTTATATCGACAGGGAGCTATGGAGGAACCAGATTGCTGTGCTTGATGCGATTCGGAATCTGGAAACAGGGGAAATCTTGAAGGTGAGAGTTCCGTCGATTTATTAAGAAAGGTTGTGGTTGACTATGGAAACAAAGGATATTCAGAAACGCGTTTATCAGAATAAAGTAGATAAAGGATTCAATATCACCAATGTTGAGAAGGAATTCTGCTTATTACACGGTGAGATGGCTGAACTCTATGAGGCGTACAGAAAACATCTTACGACAGTTGGAGAGGAAATGGCGGATGTTGCCGTTTATCTTCTCGGGCTTGCGGAGATTCTGCATATTGATCTTGGGGCAGAGATTGATAAGAAGATGAATATAAATGAACGCAGGGAATATGCAATTATAAATGGCGTTAATACGAGAATATCCAGTCCGGATGATGATGAATGATACTCTGATGGACCCCAGAAAGGTGTAAAAACAGAAGGAATTATTGTTGCGTTTCGCCTGAGCATATAGTAATATATCTTTATAACTGATAAAGGTGTGATGTTTCGTAAATAATCGGTTCTGTTTTTTCACATTTATTTCTGCTTATGCAAGTGAGCTTTTGTAAATCTTTGGAAACAGAAAATAATATTTATGATCCTATTACCCGACGTTTTTTGAGGCTGCTTGCTAATAAAGCGGCTGTTTGTGTCGGGTATTATTATGCCTTTCAGTAAGTAACTATTAAACTATTTACAGAAAGGATTTTTTTATGGAAAAGAACTTTGAAAATCGCAGAATCGAAGAAATTATTGATTATCATTTTGGCAACCCTGTCTTTTTGCGCCAGGCCTTTGTTAGAAGGTCGTATACAGAAGAGAACGGTGGCGAAAACAACGAAGTACTTGAGTTCATCGGGGATAAGGCCCTTGATGTGGCGGTAGTGAGGTTTTTGACACAGGTTTTTGGTAGTGTAAACTATGACGAGGAAGATGAGTTTAAGAGAGGCACGACTCATCTGGACTACAATCCGAGAGACCCGTTTTACGTTAAATTTCTTACAGGCAAGGATAAGGAGTACCCTGAATACAGTTGCAAGTTGAATGAAGGAGAATTGACCAAGCTTAAACAGCGAATGGTTGAAAAGAAGACCCTTGCTAAAAGAATTGATGAACTTGGTTTGGCACAATATCTGATAGTTAGTGAAGGCGACGAGGTAAAAAGAATAAGTGAAGAACAATCCGTTAAAGAAGACTTGTTTGAAGCAATTATCGGAGCAGTAGCTATTGATAGCAATTGGGACTTTGGTAAAATTGTTCACGTTGTGGAGATCATGCTCAGACCTGACACTTTTTTGGAAACTCAGGAAATAGATTACGTTGGAGCAATATTTGAGTGGGCAGCAAAAAAAGGGTTGACGCCGGAGATCTACTATTCAGATGATCAAACTGATCTAATGATTCGAAGTGTGTATGAAGAGTACTCGAAATCAAGAGGAGGAGTGATCTGCAAACTTGTACTTGATTCAAACCTTCCCCCATTTAACGGATTTGGACGTTCTCAGCATGCTGCAAGAAAAGATGTGTGCAAGTTTGCGTATGAGTATCTCATGAAAAAGAAGATGTTGTTTTCGGTTAGAGAAGAAATCGAAAATCCCAATCTTGAAGAAGCCATAGGACAGCTTGAAACGTTATCAAGAAGAGGTTATTTTTCGATACCTGAATATGAATTCGAAGAAGAACATGATGAAAACGGAAACCCGATATGGAATGTGACATGCAAAATTCCGGAAAAGAAAAAGACTTTTTCTTCTAAGAATTCGGTCAAGAAGATGGCTAAAAAACAAGCTGCTTTAAAAATGTTGAAGTGTGTGTTGAAATCACGTTAGGTCTTGAGGTGGAGGTGATTATCTATGTCAAATATCAAATCTTCTTTAAAACGCATAAACTGGCGGCTTTACGCAGCGTTATTGTTCATGGGCTTATGCCCGGCGATATATACTACCGTTCGTACTTTCTTTCTTGGGCAGATGCCCGGGGAATGGTCATACTCCATAGCAGGACAGCTCTCCTGGGTGAATCTTTTGTATGAGATCATGGACGAGGCAATAATTCTTCCTTTGTTTTTCTTCATGGGGAAGAACGAGAAGAACAGGGATGACTTCACGAACAAGCTGAAAAGCGGCTTATTGGTGTCAGGTCTGATATACGCGGTTCTTGCAACGGTGATCATGATATTTGCGGTTCCGCTGTTGAATCTGATGGCTGCATCTCCGGAAATCATTTCTGATTCCGCAACATACATAAGGATAGAGAGCATTGCGAACATTTTTGGCATATTGTATAGATTTGCCCTTGTGGCTCTTGTAACCATCGGAGCGGATAAAAAGGTGTATTGGCTCACGGGCTTAAAAGTTCTGCTCTGCGTGATCCTTGACACGTTCCTGATCTCGGGTCTTCCTGTGTCTCTGAATCTTGGAGTGAACGGCATCGGCGTTTCCAATATCATTACAAATGCTGTGCTTCTTGTCATAACTCTTCTGATGCTTGCAAAAAGCGGATATAACGTATGCAACAAGAATAAGCTTTCCTTCGCCTGGATGAAAGACTTCGTAAAGATCGGAGGCATATCCGGTGTAGAGTCGTTAGTCAGGAATGTTGCCTATATGGTGATGGTGTCCAGAATGGTAAACATGGTGGGAGAGCAGGGAACGTACTGGGTTGCCAATAACTTCATATGGGGATGGATGCTCCTTCCGGTAACGCAACTTGCCGAATTGATCAAACAGGAAGTGGCAACGAATAAGAATGCTGTTAAAGAGAACAGTAAAGGTTACTTTGCCCTCACCGGATTCATATGTCTTGCCTGGGTAATCTTGATACCGTTGTATAAACCGTTTATGCTCCATGTGCTTGGATATTCTGACGTGGATAAGCTGTTTTCGCTGGTAATGATGCTCTTTGCGTTTTATGTCATGTATGCGTTCCAGAACGTGTTTGATGCAACTTTCTACGGCGCAGGTCGCACGGAGTACATGCTGTTTGAATCCATCGTCACCAATACGATTTATTACGGCGGATTCTTTATAGCATATCTTTGCGGAGTATGGATACCGACACTTACGGGAATTGCGTTGATGTTCGGTTTCGGAAATGCTTTTGATTCGGTTGTGTCATGGCTTGCCTACAGGCACTTTGTGAAGCGTAGAGTATAGGAAATTGGAAAGATCTGTTTTGGCATAAAAACCAAAACGGATTTTTTTTATCTCTTGACATACGTCCACCGTATATGATATATAATATATATACGCAGAGCGTATAAGAAAGGAGATCCATTATGGGAGATGAAATAAAGAAAAGAGATGTGGATTATATCGTAAAAACAAACTTCGGAGAGCTTCTTGTGGAGCTGCGTACAAGCACCGGTCTTAACAGAAAAGTGTTTGCGGAATACTTTAAGATCCCGTACCGTACAATGCAGGACTGGGAGCTGGGCAACAATCCTATGCCTGAATATGTTTACAGGCTGATCGAGTACCAGGTAAAGTGTGATGAGTACTTTAAGAGTAAGAAAGAAAAGTAGAAGCATAACATAAAAACAACGGGAGGTCGGATTTGAAAACACTTAAGGCTGTAGGCTACTTCATAGGAAAATGGACATGGAACGGCATCATAGGTGTAATACTCCTGGCACTTGCTTTAACTTTTGCTTTATGTAAGGTTGTTGGCGGGTTTGGAGCTAAGATTACAGCTTTGGTCGGGCTTGCATGGTTTGGTCTTGATATAATCCTGCTGATCTTTAGAGTGTTTCCCACAACCAAGGATTGGATCCAAATGTTTGGTGGTGCTGCATTGGTAGGGCTTGGACCGGCTTTTGCCGTTGGGATTGTTGGCGAAATACTTGAAAGACTTACAATCGCAGTACGCGACAACTGTTTTATAGACTAAGACTTGGAGGGTATTCAAATGAGTGAGCAGAAAAAAAGTAACATATGTATTGCGGCAGATGCCTTGATTTCAGCGGTGCTGATGACGTTTGGTTATATATTTCCCGGGGCCATCGGAACAGATTTTTCGGAAATTGCCATCGGGATTGTATCCGTTGCGGTACCGGTACTCATAGTCTTATATGCCGTTCTTCAAAAGAAACTTCTTTTAACAATATCACTTGGTATAAAGGCGATAATAGTGGGCGCCGGATCTGCTGTAATTCTTAAAGAAGTGCTGGAATATCACATGTTAAGCCTGGCAGGAATAGTAATGGCTGTCCTTGCAGCGGTGCTTATTCTTGCAGCCGTTCTTTCCGTAAAAGGATTGTCGTATGAAAGACTTGGTACTAAACTGATTATTCTTCTTGCTGTTGGAACTGTAGCAATGGGGATAAACACATACTACTCAATATCATCGGCGATCGTGCTGAAAGAGTTAGCCGGAACAATGTATTATGTCTCGATGGTACTTCAGAATTTGGCAGATGTTTTTCTTTGGGTGGTGATCATTCTGATAGGTGTTCTGAGAAAAAAATGAAAAAATGAAAAATGCGACGCTCCACGACGCTCTATAACCAAAACTGTCCATTTTCTTTTTTAAAAACCTGTGATATTATTATACTAGGCAATATGAATGAGAGCTGATAAAACTCGTTCTTATTGCCTTTCTTTATAGGCTTGTAGCAGAGCGCTACAGGCCTATTTTTATACCCTTTTTTAAGTAACTTCCGGTTCGAGAAGAAGGGCAAAACATATGGTTCAAGGAGGATAACAAAGAGTGTACCGAGAGTACAGGAAACAGGAGGAAAAATGTTAAACTATGAAGAATTTGCTGAAGCCTTCAAGGAAGGGCTCAGCGCAAAACTTGGTGAAATGCGATGCTGTAGATCTGATATTGAAAGCCCTTTTTCCTGACGACAATTACCAAAACTATCATAATATCCCGGAATATAACGAGATAGATCGGGCGAGACTTTTCTGCAAAGAGGGAAAAGCCACGGAGGCGCTTGAAGCACTTGGCAGAGCACGGATGCATGCCGAAGAGATGACCAAATGGTGCAAAAAGAAGAAATGGGGATTTACAGCTCCGCTTTTTGATATGGTCGGGGGCGACAAGATCCCGACCGAAACGGAAAAAACGGATCTGGATGAATTCGCGGAGTGCTTAAGAAACAACACTTGTTTTGACATTATCCGAAAAGAAAAGGATTTTCAAGAACTGCTTAAAAGATAAGCGGAGACATCACTACATTCAGTTGTTTCTTGTGACGATATAAAATATGATATAAATTATATCTTTTTTACTACATATGTGATAAAATACAGATGCCCTATTGACTAATAATGGTATTTGAAGTATCATATTGGACGCTTTCACCATAGTGATTAGAAGGGAGAAGAGATTATGAAGCGGTTATCTCAGGATAAGATGGTCGCAACTATTAAGGAACTTCGCAAGCAAAAGAATCTTAGGCAGGAGGACATATGCCTTAGAACAGGAATCAATCGTCAGATGATTGGAAGGTTGGAGAACAAAGAGTATATTCCCTCCATTGCTCAATTGGAAAAACTGGCGGATGTGCTCGGATTTGACATTACAGATCTGTTTGAAGAAAGGGAACCGTTGGTTTATACTGCGTTTCGCAGTTCCAGTATGTCGGAAGAAGAACAAAAAGGTGTGGATCGGATGTTTGAGATGATGATGGCATCCAAGCAGCAACTGCTTTTGAGAAAGGCAATGACAAAATGAAAAAAAATAATCCTATCACCCTTAGTTACAGACAGATAGCTGAGATAAAGTCATTAGCAGCTGACGCAAGAAACTTTCTTGGAGTGCAGCCAAGTGTACCGGTAGGAAATGATATACGTGTATTTTTAGAGAAAAAGGATATTTTGCTTTGCGAATATCCTTTTTCTGAATCCGGGGATACTCATACATATGGCAATATTGTTATGTTTAAAACCGAAAAGGAAACCATTACCTTTATAGGACTTAACACGGCAAGTTACTATGATGAACAGATTTTTGCAATTGCTCACGAGATATATCATTATACGACACAAACCGGCAGAGCCTTTTCTGATGAGCTTGAGGATGAGGATAAAGAAACTGAGAAAAAAGCTGACAGGTTCGCTGCTGAGTTTCTGTTGCCTTCAGATGTCTTAAAGGATATCGTTGCTCTGACATTTGATGTTATTTGTCTTGAAGAGGTATCGGAGGCAAGGCTGTTACGCTTTATCGCAAGGCTTCAATGTGAGTGGTGGTTACCGTATAAAGCAATAATAAACAGATTGTTTGAGGAAAACCACATATCCAAGAAGCAGTATGATAGTTTATATGAAATGGATTGTAGGTCTGAAGAAAGTGTATATCGAAGAATACTTAGCAGTACCGATGACAAAATAGCAGAACTCTTAAACACTAAGACACGAACAATAGGCGTTTCGCCCAGGATTATTGAGACTATTATCAATAACTATGAAGATGGGTATATTGATGAGGATGAGCTTATTAGGCTTTTAGGCCTATTTGAGAAGAAACCTGAAGATTATGGGATTCAGATTGTTGCTGAAGCTGATGACGATCTCAAGGAAATGATGGGGAGTGAGGAGGAATGAGGGTAGACATTGAGACAAAAAACTCTTCATTTTTGAGTTTGATAGAAAATCCTGATCAGGTTGCTTTTCTGGATGCGAATTTCTTTATTCCTCCGGATAGAAGCAATGTGCTGAGTAATCTGAAGCCGTATCGTTTTTCTGATTTTATGAAAAACTGGTTAGAGCCCCTTTTGGCGGAGTTTAGCGGAATATCCATTCATGAATCGGTATATGAGGAACTTGTTGAAACTACGATTAAAGAGTATGCTGATGCCAAGAATAAGGCCAATCCGTCAAAACTGAGGATATATCATAATTCTGAGCTCACTGAAAATGAAAAGAATGTGATGATGGCAATAATAGACAGGCTCGCAATTCATTCACAATATGATCCTGACAGGGATAATTCGAAAGACAGAGGTGAAGTGCTTTCACTTTCATATATGGTGGTAAAAGGTTTTTTGTTCTTTGCAGCGAAAGATGAGTTGCCGATCCGTTTAATAAAGGATGCAGATAAATTAGGCACCGGTCTCGACGATATGGGAATAATTCAGATGTATGAACTGATATATTATCTTTATAAGACAGATAAGTACGACGGTGGGGCTTTACGAATATTGTACAAATATCTTTACTACATTACAGCACGCGAAAAAAAGAGCAATCCGGATTGGGGAACATTTATTCAAAAAATGGATGAACTCTATTTGGAAACGCTATCGAGATACATCTGATCAGCTCTCTTCCGTATGCAACATACATGCAACAAATAAAACATCCAGATTTTGAGAATTCCCGAAATCACTGGCTCCGTGGGCAGTCGAAACCATGACTTCAGAGGTGCAAACGTTAACAAAGAGATAATCTGCGCGAACTACGAGCGATGCAAAACAAAGACAAAAAATGCTCCGGAAGAGTTTACTCTTCACGGAGCATTTTTTTGTCTCAGACTGTCGACAAAGTCTCATGCTCGATATGGCATGGGACTTTGTTTTTTTATGCTCAAATGCTTTGTTTTAGCGACTTTCATCCACTTTTATGATATAATATCTGTATCAAAAACATGGTGGTA
>JAEEGK010021853.1_pt1 | contig 13491 bp, 10 predicted proteins | sample 8958771 | NCBI WGS metagenome assembly JAEEGK01 (sample SAMN16246547, study PRJNA631951) | gut metagenome | biome: gut microbiome; feature: rumen; material: SC-attached | host: Bos | place: Iran: Karaj | collected 2018-10 | reverse complement strand
TATTGTCGACAAAGATCGACCTGAATAGTAATGATATTGCGTGTTCCATATCTTATTTCTCCTTATAAAAGTAAGCACGATGAACCCAAATCACACATCCCACGAGAATCAGCGCCATAGCAGGCATCGTCATCATACCGTTGTTAACGTAACCGAAGTCGTAGCAGGCATCGGGTACAATCTGGAAGCCCAGCAGACTGCCGCGGCCCAGCAACTCACGAACGGCACCAACAATCACCAGAATCATAGCGTAGCCCAGACCGTTACCTACACCATCGAGGAACGAAGGCCAAGGCTTGTTCTGCATGGCGAACGCCTCGAGGCGACCCATCAGGATACAGTTGGTAATGATCAATCCTACATATACCGACAGCTGAACGCTCACATCGTAAGCGAAAGCCTTCAGAATCTGGCTAACGATAGTTACCAGCGCAGCCACAACCACCAGCTGAACCACAATACGAATGCGGTTAGGGATAGTGTTGCGGATGATTGAGATAATTACGTTTGAGAATGCGGTAATCACAGTAACGGCGAGTCCCATTACGATGGCAGGCTTAAGCTGCGATGTAACAGCCAATGCCGAGCAGATACCCAGCACCTGTCCAAGAATAGGATGGTCGACGTTTAATGGGTTTGTAAAAACCTCCTTATTTTGTTTACTGAATAATGCCATAGTTTATTCCTCCACTACTTTAGTTGAATCAGTATTTGCAACAGTCTCGAGCATTCGGCCGATAGCATAGGTCTGGAAACCTTTCAATCCGTCCTTCAGCATGGCGTCAACACCATTCGAAGTAAGGGTTGCACCAGTTACACAGTCGACCTGAGTAGCGGGATCCTCAACCTTCTTAACAACTGAGAGTACTACGTTGCCGTTCTCGTCCCAGATCTTCTTGCCGATGAACTTCTCCTGCCAAGCCTGAGAGTCCTTGATTTCGGCACCCAGACCAGCGGTCTCACCTTCGTGGTTGAAGTAGGCGCCGTAAACCTTGCCCTCTTCGTCGATAGCAAGATAACCGCTGATGCCACCCCAAAGGCCCATACCCTTCAGGCTAACTACAGTAACGTTCTTACCATCAATCTGGCACTCATAGGCCTTCTGACCATTATTCTCGTCCTCCTTCTCGGTCTTTACCACCTCGGCATACTTGGCCTCGGCCTCGGCACCATCCAGATTGCGGATATTGAGCGAGTAGAGAATCTGCTTCTTCACATCAAGTGCTACGTTAGCATCCTGCATAGGCTTCAAGGCCTGATAGACAAATGCCAGCAGGAAGGCTACGATAACCACCATTACCGCGCTATATATAATAATGTACGCGTTAGAGTTTGTATTCAGTTTCATTTGCGACCTCCTCTCTTTAAACGGTTAGAGATATTGCGCTCCACAACGAAGTGGTCGATAGTAGGAGCAAACATGTTACCAAAGAAGATGGCGAGCATCATACCCTCAGGATAACCGGCATTCAGCACACGGATGATGATGGCCATAGCACCAATCAGGAATCCGTAGATGTACTGACCTGTGGTTGTGCGGCATGATGTAACAGGGTCGGTAGCCATAAACACGGCACCGAATGCGAAACCACCCATTACCAGGTGATGCCACCATGTCATGCCCTGACCAGTCTGCTCGAACAGTACGGCGAGTGCGATACCACCCACGAACACGCTGAGCATGGTGCGCCAAGAGGCGATGCCTGTCCACAGCAGGATAGCAGCACCGATAGCGATAGCCACGAGCGATGTCTCACCGATTGAACCTGGGATGAAACCGAGGGCCATATCGAGAATCGACGAATCGGGAGTGATGTTCTGTGCCAGCTGACCGAGTGGTGTAGCTGCTGTAAAGCCATCGGGCAGGTCGTTACCCAAACCGAAGATAGAATTCTGAGCCACCCAAACGGTATCACCAGTCATCTTCGAAGGATAAGCGAAGAACAGGAACATACGTGCTGCAACAGCAGGGTTGAAGATGTTCATACCTGTACCACCGAATATCTCCTTACAGAAGATTACTGAGAATGCACAGGCCAGAGCCAGCATCCACAATGGGCAACCGATAGGAATAATCAATGGAATGATGATACCTGATACGAGGTAACCCTCCTGGATTTCCTCACCCTTCCACTGTGCCCAGGCAAACTCGATGCCCAGACCTACGATGTAGCTAACCAGGATTTTTGGCAGAACGGCCAGGAAACCGAAAGCAAAAATCTCGAAGAACGATGCTGTGGCGAGTGTGCCGGCAGCAGCATAGTTCTGGTAGCCGATGTTATACATACCAAACAGCATGGCAGGCATCAGGGCGATAACCACCATACTCATAATGCGCTTCGAGTCGATAGAGTCGTGAATATTCACGCCACCAGCCTTCGCTGTGTCGTTAGGCACATAAAGGAAGGTCTCAAAGCCGTCGAACACCGAGCGGAAGGCATGAAGTTTGCCACCCTCCTCAAAGTTCGGCTTGATCTTATTGAGATAATTTCTTAAAAAGCTCATGTAAAATTATACATTAAAGATTAAACATTAAGCATTTTCCTTACGAAGGATATTGAGGCCTTCACGCACGATGCGCTGCAACTCCAATTTAGAAGAATCTACGAACTCGGCAAGAGCAAAGTCCTCGGGAGCAACCTCGTAGATGCCAAGGGCCTCCTGACGGTCGATATCGCCAGCGATGATAGCCTTAATCAGGTATTCGCCGTAGATGTCCATAGGCAGCACCTTGTCGTACTCGCCACTCATAATCATGTGGCGCTCGCCACCCTTTACGCGGGCATCGAGAGCGTACTTCTTCTTACCACAAAGCCAAGAGAAATAGCTGCGGTTAACCGAGAACTGCTTAAAGCGTGGCAGAATCCAACCCAGCATCTCGTCAGCATCGTTACCCTCGGGGATAACGGTAATCTCGCTGGTGTGAGCACCCAGGAAACCTTCCTTGGTTGTTGGACGGCCAGTAAGCACGTTACCATTAATAATACGAACGCTCTTCTGGGCATCGTAGCTGTTGCTCAACAGGGTTGAGAGCTCCTCGCCTACCAGCATATCCACGTGGGCAGGGTTCTTAACCTCGCTACCACACAGGGCTACGGTACGATGCAAATCAACCTTACCTGTATTAAACAAGCGACCGATGAACAGTACTACCGAAGGGTCGCCGATGGTCCATACCACCTCGCCCTTGTTTACAGGAGCGATGTTGTTAACCTGTACACCTACGTTACCTGCAGGGCACTTACCATCGAATACATATACCTCGGCATTCTTGGTGTTCTCGAGTTTAGAACCAACTCCTACGCCCAAGACAACCTTAGCAATACGCGACAGGGCGTCGATACCAGTCTGGAAATCGTCAATCTGTCCTTCTACCTCGTACTCAAAATCGCAAGCCAGGGGCTTATCGCGCAGAGCAGAAACAAAAATTGCCCTCGGCTTCACACTAGGATTGGTGGAAACAGCGTAGGGCAACTGATTAATGTATCCGAAGATACCTGCCTCTAACAGCGCATTAATAACCTGCTCGTCTACAAGCTTGCTGACGTTCTTTTTGCCGAAGTCGGTAAACTCCTGCTGCTCGTCGGCATCAACTCTCACGCAGAGCACTTTTCTTCGTTCACCACGCACCACCTCGCGGACGGTTCCGCTAACAGGCGAGGCAAACTTTACCTCAGGATACTGCTTGTTAACAAACAAGGCATCCCCGGCCTTGACATGATCGCCCTCCTTGACAACAACCTTTGGAGTTACTCCCTCAAAATCGTCGGGTACAAGCGCAAACTTGCCGTTCGATTTCAGCTGGATTTTCTTCTCCTCGGCCTTGCCCTCAAGGGTAATGTCTAAGCCTTTGCGTAACTTAATCACATTTGCCATTTATATCAGAAATTTTATTGAATAGTGTCGTTGCGAGTGCAAAATTACATAAAAAAAGCCACATAATAACAAATAATGAGAAAAAAAAGCCCAAATCACAACAAAAAGTCGTAATTTTGCCTCGTGAAGTTACTCAAAAGATTCGTTAGCTGGACAATTTGGGGTGTCATTCTACTTAATGTGGCACTCATGACCGTCTCATATATACCCCAGGCTCAGAACTACCTTGGCAGCAAGGTAGCCGATGCTATTGCCGATAAATTAGGCACCCAGGTAAGCATCGGCCGCGTTGATCTGGGACTGTTTAACCGTGTGATTATTGATGATGTGCGAATTAAGGACCAACAGCATCAGGACATGTTGCGTGTAGGCCGCCTGTCGGTACGCCTGGAACTGCTGCCGCTGCTGGATGGCAAGATTTCCATCTCGTCGGCCCAGCTGTTTGGAGCACATCTTATATTATATAAGGAAAACGAGCGCAGCAAGACCAATTTTCAGTTCGTACTCGACTCGCTGGCATCAAAAGATACCACCAGTCATACCCCACTCGACCTGCGTATCAACTCGCTCATCGTACGTCGCACCAGCGTAACCTACGACGAGAAATACAAGCCCGTTACCATCGGCGTGTTCAATCCCTCGCACCTGAAGATAAGCGACCTGAGCGCGCACATCAACCTAAAGGCGCTGACCGACGACTCGCTGAACGTGAACGTAAAACGACTGGAGTTGAAGGAGCGTTGCGGACTGGTGGTGAAGCGCTTAAAGTTCCACTTGGCAGCCGGTCGCAAGCAGTCGCAATTAGAGAATCTGCTGGTAGAACTTCCCCAGTCGCGTTTGCAGATCGACACGCTGAACGCCACCTATCTGATGACCGACAGCGGCTTGCAGAAGGGCTCGTTAGACTATTACGGAAAGATTTCTAACACCAGCATAACTCCCTCAGAGCTAGTCTGTTTCGTTCCACAACTAAAGGGATTGTCAAACCGCTTATCCATCGCAACCAGCTTTAATGGTACCGATACAAAAGTAACCATACCCAGCCTGCTGATAGCATCGGCAGGACACGAATTGGACATCAACGCCCATGGTTGGGTGGCCGACTGGCAGAAGCGCCCATCGTGGAGCGTACAGCTGAACCGCCTGGCGGTTTCGGAGGGCTATCTGGCCACGCTTGCCAACGCCTTCCCTCAGATACCTGAGGAGCTGACACGTATGGGTGGCGTACAGCTATCGGCCGAAAGCGAGCGCAACCAGCAAGGGGCGGGCAACCTGCAGGCCGATGTGCATACAGGCGCCGGCGATGCCAAGGTGGATATGAACCTGGCAGCCGACCAATCGTTTGCCGGTACGGTTGAAGTTGCAGCCTTGAACCTGCAGCAGCTGCTGGCCAGCAACGACCTGGGTAAGCTAACCACTACCCTCGCCCTGAAGGGTCAGCTGCACGAGGGACAGAAACCCGACGTGAATGTGGATGGCATTATCAGCGATTTCGACTACAAGGGCTATACCTATCATAACCTGGCGCTTAACGGCGGCTACAATCAGGGTGTGATAACCGGTAACTTTGATATAAACGACCTTAACCTGGAGGCGCAGATTACAGCAGAGCTGGCCGACCAGCATCTGAACGACAAGCCGCTTAACAGCATTAAGCTGCAGGCAAACATAGAGCGATACAACCCGCACGCCCTGCATCTGACCGACCAATGGGGCGGCGCCACGCTGAGTGGACAGCTGGAGGCTAATCTGGCTGCACGCAACCTGAACGATGCGCAAGGTAACATCCGACTGAGTAACTTCAACATCTCGGCTACCGAGCAGCATCCTGCCTACCGTCTGGATAACCTGAACATCACAACAGGTCATACGGATGGCATCCACTTCCTTACCGTAAAGAGCGACTTTGCCGATGCTGAGTTGAAGGGACAGTTCGACTTTAACACGCTGGCAGGATCGTTTGTAAACCTGCTGAAGAGCAAGCTGCCCACCCTGCCCATTCTGCCTGCTACCACCACCAAGACCCACAACAACTTTGTGGTACGCCTGATGGTAAGCAAGAGCGACTGGCTGCGACGTGTGTTTAACGTCGACCTGCAACTGCGCCAGCCCGTAACCCTACAAGCCCGCGTTAACGACTTTACCAACGAGCTATACTTGAACGGCGACATCCCATCGTTTGCCTACAACGGCTCGTGGTATAGCGATGGCTACATCAACATCTCATCGCCAGCCGACACCATGCGTTGTAACCTGAACATACGTAAGCAGATGGACGACGGCCAGCATCTGGATCTGGGACTCTCGGCCCATGCCGCTAATAATAACCTCACCACATCGCTCTACTGGGACAACCACAACGAGGGCGAGCGTATGAGTGGCGAGCTGAACACCATCATGCAGCTGTACCACAACGTGGCAGGCAAGCAAGAGGCACACCTGCGATTCATGCCGTCGCACATCATTTTGCGTGGCGAGGGTTGGGATGTAGAGCCTTCGGATGTGCTGTATAGCGATAAGTTCCTGCTGGTAGACCACTTCTCGGTTCAGCACGGACGTCAGCATATCATCGTGGATGGTATTGCCTCGAAGAACGCAACCGACTCGCTCACCGTGGATCTGCGTGAGGTTGAGGTGGGTTATATCCTCGACCTGGTGAATTTCCACAGCGTAGAGTTCAGCGGTAAGGCCACAGGTAAAGCCCGCGCCTGGTCGCTCTTCGACGAGTTTAAGGCTAATGCCGACCTGACCGTAGATGAGTTTAAGTTTGAACGCGGACGCATGGGTGTGCTGCATGCCCTTGCCAACTGGAACCACGAGGCCCAGCAGATTGACATACATGCGGTGGCCGACGACGGTCCCGATGCCCAGACACGTATCAACGGCTACGTATCACCCGTACATAACACCATCGATCTTGGTATCGAAGCCGATGGCACCAGCATCGAGTTCATGCACAACTTTACCAAGAGCTTTCTCTCGAGCATTACCGGTCATGGTAAGGGCTTGGCCCGTGTGGCTGGCACTCTCGACGATATCAACCTGACAGGTAAGCTGATTGTGGATGGCGAGGCTACCGTTACGCCGCTGAACACCACGTATAAGCTGGTACGCGACACCGTAGTGATGGTGCCCAACGAGATTGAACTGCGCCACATGCCTATCTACGATGCCTTAGGCAACAAGGCCATACTCTCGGGTGGCATACACCACCAGAGTTTGACCAACCTGAGTTTCGATCTGTTTGTAGAAACCGACAACCTGTTGGCTTACGACTTTAAGGATTTTACCAATCCCGATGGTAGCGAATCAACCTTCTACGGCACCGTTTATGCAGGTGGTAACGTATCTATCAGCGGTCATGGCAACGATGTGATTATCGATTGTAACGTAACGCCCCAGCCCGGTAGCGTGTTTGTGTATAACGCCGCCAGTCCAGATGCTATCAGCAATCAGGAGTTTATTACCTGGGAGCACCCCGATACCACCACAGTTGGCACAACGGCTAAGCTGGGCGCCACCACGCCTGCCAACACGCGTGCCGACGATACGGATATCTACATCAACTTCCAGATTAACGCCACGCCCAACGCCGCCCTGAAGCTGCTGATGGACGAAGGCACCAAGGATTACATCACCCTTTATGGTAACGGTTCGATACGCGCATCGTTCCACAACAAGGGCTCGTTTAATATGTTTGGAACCTACACCGTTGATCACGGCACGTACGGCATCACCATCCAGAATATCATCAAGAAGAACTTTACGTTTAACCGCGGTGGTACCATCGTGTTTGGTGGCGATCCCTATCAGGCAGCACTCAACCTGCAGGCCGTTTATACGGTTAGCGGCGTGAGTCTTTCCGACCTGAACATCGGCAACTCGTTCAGCAGCAACACCATTCGTGTAAACTGCTTGATGAACATTGGCGGACAGCCCGCAGCACCACAGGTTGACTTCGACCTGGAGATGCCAACGGTAAATGCCGACGAGCAGCAGATGGTGCGCTCGGTTATCAACGGACAGCAGGAGATGAACCAGCAGGTGGTATATCTGTTGGCTATCGGTCGATTCTACAATCAGGGTGCCAACAACAGCACCAGCGCCACAGGCGAGCGAACCGACCAGACATCGCTGGCCATGCAGAGTTTCCTGTCGGGTACGCTATCGTCGCAAATCAATACGCTTATCAACCAGTTTATCAAGAACGACAACTGGAACTTTGGTGCCAACATATCTACTGGTAACGAGGGCTGGCATAATGCCGAGTACGAGGGTATCATCAACGGTCGCATGCTAAACAACCGACTGCTGATTAACGGACAGTTTGGCTATCGCGACAACGCCACGCAAGCCAACCCATCATTCATTGGCGACTTCGACGTGCAGTATCTCCTCTACCCCAACGGCAACTTAGCGCTGAAGGTGTACAACCAGACTAACGATCGCTACTTCACCAAGTCAAGCCTTAACACCCAAGGCATCGGTCTGATTATGAAAAAAGACTTCAACGGCATTAGAGATTTATTCTCGTCGAAGAAACGTAAACGCAAAGAAAAGAAATAGAGATTTTAGGCACGGATTACGCGGCTCTTTTTAAAAAAGAGACACGGCTATAAGTACATAAAAAAGACACAGCTCGATAAAAGCCGTGTCTTTAATTTATTAAAGCCGTGTAATCCGTGCCTAAAAAAAACTACTTGCTACCGATGTAGAGGAATACCATTCCAAGGAGCACAAGCGCCAAGTCGAAGGCTTTGGCCTTGAGATTCTTCTCGTGGAAGAACATCGCACCAAACGTAAAGCTTACAATCACGCTACCACGACGAATCATCGATACGATAGAAATCATGGCCTCGGGCAACGAGAGTGAGTAGAAGTACATGAAGTCGGCGATGCTCAGGAACAGACTCACACCCACAATCGACCACGACCAGTGGAACGGCGTTGTCTGCTCGTGCTTAGGCCACCACAACAACCACAGCATAGCACCCATCATAAAACATTGGTAGATGTTATACCACGACTGCACCATCATGCGGTCCAAGCCCACGCCGCCATTCTCTACTGGCGCCATCAGGAACTTGTCGTACAAACCGCTCACGGCACCCAGTATGGCAGCACCTACAATCATAAATATCCAGTTGTTGTGCTTAAAGTCGATGCCCTCCTTCTTGCCGCTACGACTCAGCAGCAGGAACGAGGCAATGGCCAGCAGCACACCTATCCATTGCCAATGGTTCAGGCGCTCGCCAAACACCAGCAGCGCACCCACCAGCACCATCACCGGACGTGTGGCGTTGATAGGTCCCACAATCGTAAGTGGCAGATGCTTCATGCCGAAATAGCCCAGAATCCAGCTCGACAGCACGATGAGCGACTTGAGCAGGATATACTTGTGCATATCCCAACCGCCTGCCGACACATGGAATATACTGCCATCAAGCACCTGAGTAGTACCACTCAGCACAATGAACGGCAGGAAAAACAAACTTGAAAACAACGTATTGAGAAACAGCACGGGAATAACCGCATTACCCTTCAGGGCCTGTTTCTTTAATGAATCATAGCAGCCCAACAAAGCTGCCGACATAAACGCCAATAATAACCACATAATCTGTTATCCTAAAAACTTCAATTTTTCAATCTTCAATTTTCAATATTTCACATCCTCAAGGAACAAGGCGTTACCAGGCATCGACTCGCCTGCATCGCTGCGGCGCTTGCCCTCAATCACACTTCGGAACTCATCAAGCGAGAGTCGCCCACGACCCACATCTACCAGCGTACCCACCACGGCACGCACCATGTTACGCAAAAAGCGGTTGGCCGTAATCACAAAGTACCAAGTAGTATCGCTTGTTTGTATCCACTCGGCACGAGTCACGTTGCAAAGCGTGGTCTTCACATCGCTATGCGCCTTGCAGAAAGCACCAAAGTCCTCGTAGGTACAGAGAATACGACCAGCCTCGTTCATCTTCTCGAAATCCAGCGGATAGTGAATCTCGCACGAGTAGTGGCGCTCAAACGGACTCTTACGCGTGTGTATATAATAATGGTACGTACGCTCGGTAGCCGAGAAACGGGCATGCATATCGGGCGAAACCTCCTCGATCCTGTCAACCACGATATCCTGAGGCAGCATACGGTTCATCTTATAAGCCAGCTGCTTACAGTCGATATCTGCCTCTATCTCAAAATGCGCCGCCATCACACGGGCATGCACACCTGCATCGGTTCGACCAGCGCCTGTAATACTAATTTCCTGTCGGAGTAAGGTTGAGAGTACGCGTTGCAACTCGCCCTGAACAGATATACCGTTAGGCTGCACCTGCCATCCATGATAGTTGGTACCATCGTAACTCAACCAAATAAAATATCTTTTTACCATCTGTTATCAAAACCATTTCGCTGATTCCATACACTCAGCTGAAAGCTGAAGTTGGGATTCACGTTATATTTCACCATAGCACCAATCTTGTCGCCAAAATCGTTTCCCAGCCACCACATATTCTGAAGCGGCATGTTGGGCTGCATCATCGATTTCTGTCCGAATACGCCAGCCTCCCAATGCTCATCAAAGCGGTAGTTAAGCATGGCCGTAAGTCCGGCATCCTTCATCTGGTGGTGCCCATAGTCCATGAACGAGCTATAGCCACCTATCGAGAACGAGAGTTTTGGCGAAAGCTGTCCGGCATACATCACAGCCGCGCTATTGGCAAAGCCGCTACTGGAACGCTTGCCCACCCCGAAGATGGCTGCTGCCGAGAACGAGGCGTTCAGTCCGGGATGCAAGTCCCAGTTGCCCAGACCGGTGTACATAGTGCCCAAATACGGATAGGTAGCAATGGTGCCACGATACGTAAGCGGGGGTAAAGAGAAGGTGGTATCGGGCTGTAGCAACGCACCACGCTCAACCTCCTGCGCCTTAACGCCGGTGGCCAGACAAATGAATGCGATGACAAACCACTTTCTCATATTCTTATATTCTTTTATGCTGCTAAGTTGTGACGGCGCGACTCGCGCAACTGATGACCATATACCAGGCATGCCATACCAAAGTAGAAGGCTACCTGAATCCAAAGACAACGCAACTCGAAGGCCACATCGCCAATGCTGGCACCCATACTATTTAAACGCAGATAGGCTCTTACACCAAAGGTGCTGGGGAACAACCACGACACACCCTGCCAAGCGCCAGGAATACTGCTTTGCGGCCACGATACGCCCGTCATGAACAGCAGCGGCAGCGAGATGAACACCATCAGCAGAATCACATTCTCACGATAGCGTACCAGGCACGATACCGTCATACCAAAGAAGATGCAGGCCAACAGATAAGGCAGCATCAGAGCCAACAGACTCTGCCAAGGTGCTATCTGTAGGAAATCAAACATTCTGGGCACCACCGTTACCAGATAAGCACCCATCACAGCATACACCATGAAATAGCAAAGCGCCTTACCACCTACAATACGATAGATGCCCGAGTAAGCGGGATGCGCAGGCACCAGATCGCCATTAGGATTGGTTTCGCGGGCTGTACCAGCAGCCAAACCGATTCCAAGTGCCAGCGTCTGCTGGATAATCAGCATCAGCACGGCAGGCAGAACCGAGGTGCCATAACCACCCTGAGGGTTAAACATCGACACCTCCTCTACTTCGAGCGGACTCGCGGTTATCACATCCTCGCGAGCTGTATAGTTGCCAGCCAAAGCTACCTGCATAGCCGACCCCATCTTGGTGCTCACAGTCATCGCCGTCTGGTAGATGGCCTTATATGTCAGCATCAGCGCCATATCACAATACACGCTAATGGTAGCCTGCTCCATCCGATTAAGCTTGATTGCAAAATCTTCGGGAATATAATAGATGCCTTTAGCCACCTGTCGACTTACCAGACTCTTGGCCTCATCCAAATCAACAGCATGACTAACCACCTGCACATCGGGCGAAGCATCGCACATACGGATAAACTGGCGCGACTGATGCGAATGCGACAAATCGACTACCACTACGGGAACCTCGTGAATGGTCTCGTTATTATAAACCCACGAGTACAGCAGCGGATAAGCCAAAGGCACAATGATACAGAACATGAGCACGCCCTCATCGCGGAGTACCTGCTTGAGTTCCTGACGCCAGATATAGGCGGCATCATTAATAGCCTGTATGATTTTATGGAATATAGACATAAGTAAGCATAGCATTTTTAACCTTACTGATAACAAACCAAGGCATCAGCGTAAATCCTATCAGCGCCACCAGATGGAACCAGGCATCGATAAGCGGATAGCCATTAAACACGGTAATCTGGAACAGCATGTAATAATGACGCAACGGGAACAGCCACGTAAGCGCCTGCAACGCAGGATCCATACCCATAGCAGGGAAAGCAGAACCTGCCAGCGAGAAACTGAGTACGCCCCACAACGAGCAGATACTCATACTCATGCGCAACGAAGGCATCAAGCCAAAGGCAAAGATGCCGAAGCCGATAGAGCCAAACACGCTGAGTACCGACAGCAGGATAATCATAGCCCACCCACCAACATGTGGGAATTGGAGCACATGATAGATGTAGAACTGATAGAACGATATCAGCAGCAGGAATACTACCGCATGAGGCAAGTACTTACCAAGAATGGCTACTACGATATTGCCATCGGCCTTTTCGATCCACTCCTTACCACGATTGAACTTGAGTTCCATACCCAACGAATAAGCTGATATCAGGAACATAAAGAGCATCATGATACCTGGCACAAATACCGTTGAGAGATACACATTGTAATTGCTCCAAGGATTAGCCACCTGGTGCAGGTCGATACGGATGGGTTGCAAGAAAGCCTGAATCTGCTGGTCGGTAGCACCTTTGGCACGAAGCGTGGCCATACCTACTGCAGCCGATCCAAGAGTGGAAACGGTCTTCAGATCCTTCATCACCATCGAACCACCCGCCAACGACACATTACTATAATAGAAAGATATCTTTGGGCGACGGGCCGACATCAGGTTGCTGGTAGTTCCCTTGGGGAAATACAGAAAACCGTAGATCTCGTTCTCCTGCATCGCATGACGCGCCTCGGCAACCGACTGGAAATGCGCCACAACCTTCGAGTTCTGCATACCGTCGAGCTTACGGGTAAGCGCACGGGTGGTTGAGGTATTGTCGAGATCAACCACGCCCACAGGCAGATCCTGTGGCAGACCCGCGTCGAGCATCGATGTAAAGAAAAACATCGCCAGCAACGGGAACACCACCATACAGAAGCCGTAGATGGGATTCTTTCTCAGAATCGTCATCTCGCGCAAAGCTATCTGCCAGATTTGATTAAAACATTTCATCAATTAATGTTTAATCCTTAATAATAAGTGACATGCCTGGGCGCAGGCCTTCCATCTTCTCTACTGGACGGGCTTTAACCTCAAAGGTTTTCAGGTCGTACTGTCCGTTAGCCTTGGTGGCCTTCCATACAGCATACGAACCCTGATCCTTCAGGTAGTAAACCTTCATCTTGATGGTTTTATCGAATGCGGGCACATAAGCATTAAACTCGCTACCCACCTGCATGCCTTTCAGCTGGTCCTCGCGCACATTGAATGTACCCCAGA
>JAEEGK010021850.1_pt1 | contig 13492 bp, 11 predicted proteins | sample 8958771 | NCBI WGS metagenome assembly JAEEGK01 (sample SAMN16246547, study PRJNA631951) | gut metagenome | biome: gut microbiome; feature: rumen; material: SC-attached | host: Bos | place: Iran: Karaj | collected 2018-10 | reverse complement strand
AAAAATAAAATAAAAAATAAAAATTTAAAAGATAATTTGAAAATAAATATTAATAATCATCATTATATTAAGGGAATTAATAATATTGAAAAATATATACAATTACATAAAAAAATTTTTAAGAAATAAGTTTCTTGTATAATTTATTAAATTTTAAATCAATTAATTTATTTGTAATATGAATATAAATCATATATAATTAAAATTTATTATTAAACTTTCTTTAAATAAAAATACCTTAAATTACTTACATATCGAATTTTAAAATTATAATAAAGAAATCAATATTATTCAAAAAAATAAATAAAATAATAAAAATTGTAAATTTAAGTTATTTAATTGAATTTTTTTCATTTTTATTCATATTCAAAATTAAAATTAATTAATTTAGATTTCTATTATTTTTTGATTCAGAAGTTGATATTTCAAAAAGAAATTATTCATATTCAATTATACATATATTTTGCAATAAAATTAAATTTATTAATTTAATATTTATATTTAGATTAATAAATAATTTTTATATTTATAATATTTAAAAATATTTAATGAGTATTCAAAGATAAAATTTATAAAAAAAGAATCAACAAAATAAAATCAAAAAATATATTAATAATTTGCATTAACAAATTATAATTAAATAAAAATGAGAAATTCTCTAAATTCAAAAGACGACATTTTTTTACTTTCAGAATATGAAAATATAGCAAATACAAATTTTTTAAATAATCCAAATTTAAAAAGTGAAAAAAAAATTCATAAAAATACTATAAACTGTCTAATAAAATGTACTCATTTTAAACTTAATTTAACCGTTAAATTTGAAGGAAAATCAAAAAATTTTACTTATTACTCAAATTGTTTTTATTATAATAATTCAACAACTCAACAAATTCTTAATTTATTAAAAAAAAAAGAAGAATTAAATGAAAAAATAACCAATGAATTTTTATTAGATTTAAGCATAAAAAAAATAAATGAAAAAGATATGAAATTATTAAATAAAGAAATTGATTTTCCAATTGAAAATAATAATAATAAACAAAATAAAATTATAATTTGGGAAAATCCAACAATACTTTTATCAAATAATGGAAATAATAATACATCATCAATTTTAATTGAATTTAATTTAAATGATTCTAATTTAAAAAATAAATCTTTTTTTGAAGTAAATAAATATTTTCTTAATAAAGAATTTAATTTTAATTTAAATGGAATTGTACATAAAAAAGAATCTTTATTAAAAAATGAAATATTATTTTCAATAAGTCCAAAAAATTTTGTTAAAACTATTCAAAATAGATTTGAGGAATATAAAAAAATATATTCCAACAATAAACAAAATAGTTCAAATTTAGTTTATAAAGATTATTTTTTTTCACCCATATATTCTCAATCAAATATTGGTTTTTCTTTTTATATTAATAACAAAAACAATATTATTAATATTGAATCTTTAAAAACAAATTTTAATTCAATTATTCATAAAAGTTTTATTTTAGATAAGTTATATATTGGAATTAATGTTCCTAATTATTTAGCAAAAAATGGTAATCAAAAGTTTAATTTAAATGATAGTACAATTTTATTTTCACAAAATAATTTAGTTAATCAAAGTGAAATAAATAATGAAATTTTATCAAATAGTTTTAATAATAAATTTAATAATAATTCTTTATTTAGTAGTCAAAAAAAAAAAGTATTTAATTTATCCAAAAAATATAATAAAAATAAAGAAAATTTTTTTCATTTTGAAACTTATAATAAATTCAATACACAATTAAGTAATTATTCTCAACAAAATAATTCTTTTACTTATTACTCAAGATTTAATAATAAAGTGTTTAGAAAGAAAAATTTTTTTTCTTATTATAATGAGAATATTATTATTTTTAATCAAAATGATTTATTCACAATTAATATTTTTAATAAATTTAAAGATGAAAAAAATACATTATGTAATTTATTAATTTTTATAAAATTAATTCAAATTCATAATCCAAAAAATTATGAATTAAAAATTGAAAATATTTTCAATTCATTTTCAAAAATAAATATTCTAAATTTAGATATTCCTTATATTTCAAATAAAGGAAAAATTCAAAATCAAATATTTATACCAACTTTATCAAATTTCTTTTTAATTATTAAAGATAATACATTAGTAGAAAATTTTTCAACAAATCTTCAAATTAAATCAAGTAAATCATCATCATCAACTAAAAGTTCATATGAAGAAAATATTATTAATGATTTTATATATGAAGATATAAAAATAAAGATTTTAAATTCTAATGAAATAATTTTTGAATTTAATGAAACAAAACCTTATTTTTTAAGAGATTGTTTCATTGAAAAAATTCAAACAATAATAAATTATTTAAATATAAAAAATATTAATATTAGTAAAATAGATATTGAAAAAAGTTATTTTTCAATATCTTGGTGTTCTATTAATAATAGTTTCTCAAATGCTAATTTTTTGTCTTTTTATTATTTAGATTTAAGATTTATTGGAATTTTACCTTTAAAATTTGAGAAAGAATTTTGGATAAAACCAATTTCATTTGATGAAAAAAATTATCATAATGAATACGAAAATATTATAAATAATAATAGAAAAAAAATTGAATATTTTTTATATATTTTATTAAACAATTATTCACATTTTTTTTCTTATCCAACAGAATATGAATTTTATTTAAAAAATAAATAGTAATATTTTTATTTATTATAAATTAAATAATAAATTGAAATTTTTAATTTAATATTAATAAATTACTTTTTATTATTTTATTATTTTATTTTTTAGTAAAAAAAAATACAAAAAAATAAAAATTTATGAATTCTCTTCTTCAATCCAAGGTCTATATCCCCTTAATATCCTATTAATATCTTGAGGACTATATTCAGTTTTTAATTTTGAAGCAATTAAAATATCTCTTGTCTTACTTTCAATATCATATAATTTTTTATAAGTAGTTTTTTTTTTACTTAATAAATTAGAATTTGGTGAAATTGTTATTCCTTTTTTATTTTTTATAATTGGATCATGTAAATTTGTACTTTTTCTTTTTATAAAATCATCAAATGCTAATTTATGAATTGTTTGAAATCTTTCTTCTTTATTTTTTAATTGTTGATTTAAATAATCACCAATTTGGAATTTTGGAAGATAATTTGGATTATAAAAAGTTTGAGAAAATCCTTTATTTAATAATTTTTTTTTTTTAATTTCAAAAATTGCAGAATCTAAAGTAATAATTTTTTCATTTTCATTTTTATCATTTTCATTTTTTTTATTTTCATCATCTTCATAATTTAAAAAATTATTTTCAAATTCTTTAAACATATCATTTGGTAAATTTCTAATTGAATGTAAATTATTTTCTATTCTTTGTAAATGTCTTTCAACTGGACTTAATTGAGATATTTTTTCATTTGAAAAAACATTTTCTACATTTAATTCTAATTTATTTGGAATTTTATGATTATTATTTATTTTTTCTCCAAATTCATTATATGCTGTTCTATAACCTTTATATAAACCTTTATTTAAATTTATATTTTTTTCTTCTTTATTTTTATGAGATAATTTATATAAAAATTCTTCTTCTAATATTTTTTTTTCTCTTGAATTTTTTGATTCTATTGAAAATGTTCTCATTGGATTTTTTATTAAAGAAAAAAAAGGAACACTTGTTACTACATTCATTTCATCTTCATCTGGAAATATTTGTTTTAATATTCTTTTTTCTTCTTCTTCTTTTCTATTTAAATCATCAAATTTTTCACCTTCAGTTTTATTTTGAAATTTATTACTATTATTATAAGTTAAAAATATTTGTTTTTTATTTTTATTTCTTAATTTGTGATTTTTATTAATTTCTTTTTTGTTATTTGAATTAATTTGTAAAAAATCAAATGAATCAATATTTCCATTTAATTTTTTTAAAAATTTATCTTTATATGTTATATTATATATATCTTCGAATGGTAATGGTTGTTGATATTCCCATTCATTTGTTGGTGTTAATATTTTGTTTATTTTATCTAAACCATATTCTTTTATTTCTTTTAGTTTTTTAATTTTTTCATATCCACGAAACATTCTTTTATTTAAAGTTTTTACTAGTTTTTTATTTTTTTCTTTTTCTTCTTTTTGTCTTTGTGATAATTTTGGATAATATGACATTATTTTTTGTTTTTTTTTATTATTTATTTAAAAATACTTATTCAAAAATAAATTATTAAATATATTAATAAAAATTTTTTTGAAAAATTTTTTAGAGAATAAGTTCTATTATATTATTAATATAAGTATAAAAAATATTTGAATATATAAAAATTTATAGAAAGAATCACATTAAACAATATTATTTATTATTTTTTATTTGATTAATTTCAATAAATTCATTATTTAATTTATTAGCAATTTCTTCAATTTCTTTTATTTTTTCTTGTAATTTATTAATAGTTCTTTCATGAATATTTCCATTAAATTCAATTAAATCTAAAACAGATGAATAATCAGAAGTACAAATTTTTAAAACTTTAATTAATTCCATTTTTTTATCATGTTTAATTTTAATAACATTAGAATCAGAAATTCCTGCATTATGTAATAAATTTACAATTTTTATTTTACTTTTATCAAATTCATTAAATAATCTTGTTAATTCATTTAACATTGTAATTAAATTATCATTTTTTTCTCTTGATAAAATTAATTGATATTTATATTTTTCATATAAAAATTCTAATTTTTCTAATTTTTCATATTGTAAATTAGATAAATTGTTTAATTCTTCTATTAATTCTATTAAATAAGTTGAATTTTCATATTCTTTTTTATTTATATTTAGTTTCCAATTATCATTTTTAATTGGCATTGAATCAGATATAATAATATTTTCATTATTTGCAAAATTTAATAAATTTTTTAATCCTCCAACATCTTGAATAAAAATATTTTGTTCTTCCCAAGGATTATATTTTGACATATATTAAATTAATTTTTGAATTTTTAAATATTTAATTATTTATTTTTATTACTATAATGATAATATAAATTGTTAATTGAATTTAAAATAATTTAATTAATTAATTAAATTTTACATATTAAAAAAATGATTTTTCACTAAAAAGTAAATTGAAAAAAAAGACTAAAGAAACAAGGAAAAAAAACAAAACAAATTATTAATTGTGTAAAAAAAAAATACATCAAACAGAAAAAAAAATAAAATTTACACTAAATTAAATCAAATATTATATACAAAAATAAAATTAAAAATGAAAGTTCGTAATATCAATTATTAATATTTCACAAAAACCAAATTAAATTTTCTCTTAATTCTCATTAACCATCCAGTAGAAGCTTTAAATGAAGAATCAGAACATAATTCTTTTGCTTTTTCTCTAAATTGTTTTGTAGTAATTTTATCATTTTCATAATAATATTTTAACATTTTATTTTCAAGATAAGGATCTTTATATTTTCTTCCACTTCCTTTTTTTCTTTCAATTCCTAATTTTTTCCATCTTACTAAATTTCTAATTGAAACATTATATTTTGAAGAAACATATTTTGTTGAATAAAATTTTAAATCTTTTAAAATTTTCTTCTTTTGTTCTTTTGATAAAATATTATATTTTGATTTTCTTTTACTTATTTTAAATATATAATTTTTATCATTTGAATTTTTTGAAATTAAATCTGTTGTTGATGATATTGATGAATGTTTAAATATTGATTTTGGTTTTTCTTCAATTTCTCCTATGTTTTTTACTTGAAAAAGAAAATTTATATCTTCAATTGATTCATTATTAACTTTTTTTAGATTTTCTCTATTTAATAATTTTTCATTTTCTTCTTTTTTTTTTCCAATAGAATTATTCTTTTTATTATATTCATTGTTTATATTATTTAATGTTTCTTCATAAAAAATTGATCTGGTTAAATTTTCCTCAATTTCTTTTTTATTATCAGTTAAAAAACTTTCATCTGATATTTTAAGTTCATTTAATGTTAATATTGATGATAATGAATTTTTACAAATATAAATTCCAAATTCTTCATTGGGGAAAATTGTATTATAGAATTTATATTTTAATTCTTCAGATTCCATTGGAAATATGAAGTCTTCATCTTCAAATAAACTTTTAAACATGATTTAATTTTTAAATTATTTGTTTTTTATAAATAAAGTGATTTTATAATTTTCAAGTAAATAAATTAAATTTAAATTATTATTGAAATAAATAAAAAAAAATTATGATTTTATCCAAAATTAAAATACCAAATTAAATTTTTTGATAAAGAAAAATATATTAATTACTTTTATTATTTCTCTTTTTCTTTACTATTTATTTTTTGATTTATTAAGAAATTTAAATAATCAAATAATTGTTTAATAGATTGATATTTCTCAATTAATTTTTTATTCATTAAAATATTTTCTCTTCCTTGAAAAATTAAGCCAGTTTTTATAAAAAATTGTTCATTAGTTTTACATAAAAATTCATCAATTTCATTGAATTGAATATCTTCTTTAATTTTTTTATCCAAATTAATATTAAAATTATATTTATTACTTCTTTCTTCATTAACTAAATAAGGTATTAATTGAGAATTTATTATTAAAACTTTATTAATTAAAAAAGTTAATTCTCTATAAGTTAAAATTATTTGATGACCTAATAAATTATTACAATTATTACATCTAACTTCTTTAAAATAAGTTCCTTTTATTTTCAAATAATCATCTTCTGATAATAATATTTCTTCAATTTTAAAATTTGAATTTAAATTTTTTTCTTCATTTAAAACAAAACAAAAATCTTTTTTTCTTAATTTAAAAATAGAACAAATATCATAAGAAGGAAATAAATAATGTTTACATTTAAGACAAGAAAATAAAAATAAATTCTTTTTCAATTTATTTAAATCCTTAAAAACTTCATCAATAGAAACTTCTTTCTTCATAATTAAACCTCCAAATTTAAAAACAATTAAAAATAAAATTTAAAATTAACAAAAATAAATTAAAAAATTATAAAAACAAAAAAAAAAACTAATTAATTTTCTGAGTTAAAGTACTTTCTTGTAATTTTAATTGTTCAATACTTTTATCAAATTGCTTAATAATTTTAGGAGGAAACCCTTCAAGTAAAGAAAAATTTTTACTACCACTAACTTTTTCAACATAATTAAAAATATCTTTTAAAGTATTATTTAAATTAAATTCTTTACAAATTACTTCACCATTAAATAATCTAATATTAATTTTACAAAGAGGTTTATTTTTATCAATTTTAAAAATAGCCTTTTTATTTACTTTTAATCCAATTGTATTTGGAATTTTACCTATTCTTTTCCCTCTTCCTAAAAATGAATCTATTTTTTTTTCATTATTTATTTTTTTATTTTGTGTTGAAAGTCCTCTTGATTTAATTTTATTTAGATTTATTGGTTTTGTATTTAGAGGTTTTGGAATATCAGAATTTTCTTTTTTTTTTAATTCTTCTAATGTATGATACATTATTTTTATTTTTTATATTTTTTTAATTTTTATTTTTTATTTTTTGTATTTTGTATTTTGTAATTTTAAGTATTTGATATTTAATGAAATATTTTTATTTTAGTTTCATTTATATTGATGATTTATAAATTAAATTTTATTTTTAAAATTTTTTAATTTATTATTAAAAATGGAATTAAATATAAAAATCGTTATTAAATCATATTTTTTCTTTTATTTTAAAATTAAAATAATGAAAAATTGTTTTTAAATCATTTTTCTTTATTATTTTAACAATTTATAATAAAATAAATGTAAAAATATGATTAAAAACAAATATAATATATCTGAAAAATTGATAAATCAAATTCTAAAAAAATCTATATAATAATTATATTAAACCAATGAAAAATATTTAACTAAATGTATATTTAAATTAAATATTAAATTACATAATGTTAAATCCTTTAGCAAGAAGTCAAGAAAGGCAAATTTCAAATAATATTTTACGTTCACATGAAAGAACAAATTCACTTCAAGAAAACGTTTTAAGAAATTTTTTTAAAAGAAGACAAACAAATCATTCTCCAGTAATGCCAAGATCATTTTTAAAATCTCCAAATTCTTCTTCAACTTCTTTAAAAGGATTTTTTTTTCCTGTTATTAAAAATGATATTAATGATGTTCATTCTTATATACAAAATTATCAAGATTTATTAATTTATTATAAAGATAATATTGAGACTATTTTAACAAATAAAAATATTAAAGATTTTATTAATTCAATTAATGAAAATTTAATGAAAAATTTTAATAATATAATTGAAGAAAGTACTAAAGTTGATATTAATAAATTATATCAAGAATATAATTGTCAACAAAAAGATGATTTAATTTCTAATATGAATAAAGAAATTAATTTATATAAAATTTATTCAAGTGAATTAAATCAATTATTTTTTATTTTGAATTTGAAATATAATAATTCAAATGGCAAATTTTGTAATCAATTTATTGATAGTAATTCATTATTTTCTAATATTAAATTTTTTATTGATGAATTGAGAAATAAAAATGATAATAATAATTCTATTATTAGAAATAATTTTGTGAATTCCATCAATTTAAATTCAAATAAATCAATTTCATCTTATATAAATGATGAAAGTGAAGTTGATGAATTATTTAAAAAAATAAAAGAAATGAATTATTTTGAAGAATTTTTAGAGGAAAAATTTACTGAAAATGAAAAATTTACAGAATGTATAGATAAAATTAAGGAATTATATTATAAATCAAATGAAGATATTTTCACTTGTTTAATTGATTTAATAAAAAATACAATGAATGAAAATTCTTTTAGATTAAGAAATATTGAAACTTCTGTAACAAGTAAAACTGGAAATTCTCAAGAAAATTGTTTTTTATTAAGACAAATTATTGAAGAAAAATTTAATAAATTAAAAGAAGATAATAAGACTTTAAATGAAAAGATTTTAAATTTAAATAATTTATTAGAAAATCAAAAAAATGAAAATTTAAAAATAAAACAACAAATTGAAATTGTTAATAATACCGATTTAAAAGAATATTTAAATGAATTAAAAGAAGAAAATATTAATTTTATAAAAAAAATAAAAAAAGTAGAACAAAAGAAAATTGAATTAATAAAAAAACAATTACAAAAAAAACAAGAAGAATATGATGAATTAAATACAATAATAAGAGGTTATAAGGAAGAATTACATATATTAAAAAAAGAATTAGAATTTAAAACTTATAATCTAAATGAAAATGATTTTGTAAAAACATTAAAATTACAAAGAGATAAAATGAAAGAAGAATTATTAAATCAAATTAAAAATGATAATAGAACATATAATCAAAATATAAGAGAATATGAAGAAAAAATAATAAATTTACAAGAAGAAACAAAAAAATCAAGAGAACTTGAAGCTTTATTCATTTCAAGATTAAATCAACTAAACAATTTATTTTTTATAAATTTTTAATAATAGGAAAGAATAATAGGAAAAAATATCATTTTTTTTAATTTTTATGTAAAATTTAATAATACTGTATTAATTTTTAGTAATATTGTTAATAATTTAAAAAAAAAAAAATATATTTTTTTTCATAATTTTAAATAACCAAAAAATTTAATAAAACAAAAAAAAAAATTATTATTTAAATCAAAATTAAAAATCCAAAAATCAAAGAATAAAAATTAAACTTAACAAAACTTGCATTACAATAAATCGAAATTTTCTTAATTCCAATATAATATTTTTTCATTTCCTTAATTTTTTCTTTAATAGTTTTTTTATCTTTCTTAATAGGATAACAACCATATTTTGTATTATATTTATATTTAAGTTTAATATAACAACAAGAAAGATCTAGACCACTCATATCAAACTTAGTACATTCATCATCAATATCACCTGGATCAATTGAAGCACATTTTTCTAATTGACTTCCACATTGAATTTGATTAATATTTGATAATTTATTTACAATTACATATTCATTAAATAATTGTTCGATTTGATCATAACTTGTTATTGAACTAGAATCACCTTTACAAACTTGAGTTGGACCATTTATTAAACAGGTGTTGTTTTTTAAACATTGACTTAATGTTTTTTCATTTTCATCTTGAGTTAGTATTATTGATATTTGTAAAAGGAAGATTATTTGTAATATGGTTTTCATTTTTTTTATATATAATTTTTATTTTTATTTATTAATTTATATAGATAATATTTTTTTTTTAGGATTTTTATAGTTTAAATTATAGAATAATTTTTTATTAAAATTTTATTTTTGGATTATAAGAATAATATTTTGAGTTATTGATTTTATGTTTTAGTTTATAATGTTATTTATGTTAAATTTAAATATTTGATTCATATATTTTTATTTTTTTTTATTTTATTTTTAATATTTATTTGTTTTTGATTTTGCTTTTTTTCTATTAACTAAAGTTGGAATTTATAGTTTAAAGAATATAATTAAAGAAATTAAATTATCATAAAACATTTCTAAAAAATAAAATTTATATATTTTAATAAATCTTTTACTTATTATACATTTAAAAAAATAATTATAATTACAAAAAAAACATAAATTTAAAATTAAAAATAAATCAAAATGAATAAAGAAAAAGAACAAAAAATACAAAATGAATTATTAGATTTATATATTAATTTAAAACCAAGAAAAGAAGAAGAAGTAAAAATAATATAAAATAAAATAATATTTATAATAAATTTTAGTTAACTCAATCAACAAATTCAGAAAAAAATGAAAAAGAAAAATTAAAAAATACTGATTCATTAACATTAATAAAATATATAAAAGCTTCATTAGATACAATAATAGAAATATTAGCAGAAGAAAAAATAAATGAATATCAACAACAAAAATCAAATAAACCTCAAGAATATGAAACAATACTAATAAAATATGAAAGTGATATTAGAGGACATATAAAAATTGAACATCAATTAAAATTATTATGTGAATCTTTACAAAGTGAAATTGAAGATTTGGAAAAAGAAAATGAAATATTATTAAGTAAATTAAAGTTAAAAAAAAAGAAAAGAAATTTAACAGAAGAAATTTCAAGTGATGATGATAATGAAAGTTTATATTTAAAATCAAAACATTTTTATTTGGAAGAAAATAGTAATAAAGATAATAAAGATAATGAAGAATATAATGAATTAAAAATAGAATTAAAAAATACTCTTTTAATATTAAAAAAATATGAAGAACAAAATTTAAAATTATCAGATGGAGAAAAGAAATTAAAAAATTTATTAGTTAAAAAAGAAAAAGAATATTTAGAAAACGAAAATAAATTAAAAGAAGAAATAAAATTATTAAATAAAAAAATATTATCACTTGAAGAAAAAAATAAAAAAATTTCCAATTCAGGAAATATAAGTTTACATAATCATAGTAATTCAAATTTTTTTAAAAATCCTTCATCATTAACAAGTTATAGAGATGATAAAAATGCAAATATTCATTCAATTAAAAATTCAAGTCAATCAAATAGAAAAAATTCATCTTCTTCTTTTAGTGCATCATCTTCAATTGATAAAATTGAAAAGTATTTAAAAAATAAAATTTCTAATAAAAATATTTCAAAAAGTAAAAAAAATAATAATCAAATATTAAATTATGAAAGCATTAAAAAAGAAAAGTTACATAATGAAAATATATTTTTATCAAATAAAAATAATGATTTTTTAGCAAAATTATTAATGAATGAAACAAATATAAGTATATCAAATCAAAAGAAAAAAAATCATAATAGACATAGATCATTAGAAAATTCTAATAAATTATTAAAAAAAAAACATTCTGCTATTTTTAAAGAAATTTTAATGAATAGTACTAATGAAGGTAAATTAAATAAAAAAAATTCTAATAAAAATATTAATCATTCATCTAAAAATTTTAATAAAAAAAATGGTTGTTTTGAAATGGTTAATAATATAAATATTTATACCAATACTTTAAAACAAGATAATAATAATATTTTTTATAAACCAAATTCTAATTCTTATAATAGTAATCAAAATGATCTTAAAAGTCATTATAAATAATGTATTATTAATTTTTTTGAAAATTTTTGTTAATTGATAAATAAATATTTAAATATAAGTATTTTTATTATTATTATTATTTTTATTTTTTCCAAAAAGAAAATTGCTATCTATAATTGAGTTTCTTAAAATTTATTTAATGATTGATGTTTAACTTTATTTCTAATTAAATAAATTTGATATTGAAATTAATTGAATTGAATATTCAAAAAAAATATAAATCATAAACTTTATTTTTGAATTAAAAAAATATTAAAATAAATAAAACTATAAAATTACCTTTATTAATTTAATTTATATAAAATTTAACTATTATTAAAATTTATATTAATGATTTTTTACTATTATTAATCCAGGAAATAATATTATTTAAATATTCTTTTTCAAGAATAGATTTATCCTCATTAGGATTAATTAAATAATTTATTAATATTTTATTTTGACTTTTTGATTTATCAAACATTGTTTTTAAATTTTCTTCATTTTCTTTATTAAAATTTAAAATATACCAAGGTTTAGTTAAAAGACTTAAATTATTAATTTGATTATTTGAAAGATTTTCTTTATCTTTTGTAATAGTTACAATTGATTGAGAAGAGTCAGTTAATTCTTTATTACTTAATAGTAATTTAGATGATGTAGTTATTAGAGAATAATTTTTATTTTTAATAATATCATTTAATATTAAAGGAAGTTTATTATTTATTCCATAAATATTGAAAAATGATGATAAATAATTTGTTATTTAATAATATTTTTTTAAAGGATGATTTGAATATAATATAATATTATTATTATTATTTAAATTTTTACTTTTAATTTTTTCTCCTTCATTATTTTTCCATTCTTTTTCTATAATATCATCATTTTTATAAAATAAATATAATAGAAGAAAGATACGAAAGCCAGAAAAATAAACAATAATTATCTTTTAAACAATAAAAGTGTAAAAAAACTATGAATTTTATTAAAAAGGTATAAAAGCTTTGATTAATTCTTAAATAAATTAATTTGCTTCTTCATCTATTAAATTAACATAATTTGAAGAAAGAAAAAAATAATTATATTAATCACATGATTAATAATGATAATCATTATTTGTATCAAAAGATTCATAATAAGAAAATTTTTCATTTTTTTCAGAAATATCATTTATTGTAAATTCTATTGAGTCAATTTGAATTTAATTTAATTATTCATTTTTTAAATTAAGTTTTTTTATTCTGTTTTTGTCATTTATTTCATAATAATATTTTCATATTTTTGAATTTATGAATTTTTGCTTATTGTTTTAAATTTAAGAGAATTATGTTTTATTTCTTTTTTCTATTATCTATCTTCTTAATTTAT
>JAEEGK010021849.1_pt1 | contig 13492 bp, 6 predicted proteins | sample 8958771 | NCBI WGS metagenome assembly JAEEGK01 (sample SAMN16246547, study PRJNA631951) | gut metagenome | biome: gut microbiome; feature: rumen; material: SC-attached | host: Bos | place: Iran: Karaj | collected 2018-10 | reverse complement strand
TCTATACCTCTACTCTGGTGAACTCCTATGTGGGAGGAAAAATAAATCTCGACATCAGACTCAAGCTTTTTTCTAAGCTCATGAATCAGGACTGCAAATTCTACGACACCAACGATTCCGGTGCTGTAATCTACAGATTCTATACAGATGCCGAGACAGCGACCAACGGACTCATAGACAACTTCAAGCTGTTCCTGACCAAATTCTTTTCGTCCATCTCTCTCGTTTTTGTTCTGATCTACAATTCCTGGCAGCTGTCCTTTGCCGCCATCGGAATTCTGCTGTTTCTGATCCTGCCGCTGAGAATAGTACGCAAAAGAATCAAGGCAATAATGAACAAGACAATTGCAGAAAGCGCATTCATTCTGACCATATATAACGAGACAGCCGCGGGAAACAGGATTATCCGCTCCTATACCCTTGAAGATTCAACCATGGCAAAATTTACCAACTCCGCCAGATACCTGTTCGGCATGGGAATGAAAATGGTACGTGACACCAACTGGCTCTCTCCTATGATGCATGTGGTAAGCGCAATCGGTGTGGCAGTGGTAATCTGGTACGGCGGATATCTTATAGTATCCCAGCAAATCACCAGCGGTACCTTCGTATCCTTTATTGCCGCCCTGATTATGCTCTACACCCCGCTTAAATCCATCGGCAACAACTATATCAAGGTTCAGCAGGCAGTGCTTGCCATCTGCCGCATCTATGAAATGCTTGAAGTCAAAACAGCCACAGAGGGAAGCAGAGAAAAGGAGGCCAGAGGGGAACTTAAAGAATTCAAGGGTCTTGAATCAGAAATCGAGTTCAAAAATGTATCCTTCAGCTATGACGGCAGCAAAAAGATCCTGAACAACGTCAGCTTTACTGTTCACAAGGGAGAGAAGCTGGCGCTTGTAGGCAACAGCGGCGGCGGAAAGACAACCGTATGCAGTCTTATACCGCGGCTTTATGAAATCAGTGACGGTGAAATTCTGATTGACGGCGAAGATATAAGAAACTTTACTCTTAAATCACTCAGGGATCAGATTGCTTTTGTATTCCAGGACAACTTCCTGTTTTCCGGCACCATTCGCGACAACATCATGATGGGCAAGCCTGACGCCACCGAGGAGGAGCTCAGACAGGCCTGCAGCAGCGCATGTCTTGACGAATTTCTCGAATCAAGACCTGAGCATGTGGATACCCAGATCGGAGAAAGAGGAATACAGCTTTCAGGCGGACAGAAGCAGCGCATAGCCATTGCAAGAGCATTTCTCAAAAATGCTCCTATTGTTATTCTTGATGAAGCGACAAGCGCTCTTGACAACAAATCTGAAAAAGTCGTTCAGGAGGCTCTGTCAAATCTCATGAAAAACAAGACCGTTCTTGTAATTGCACACCGCCTCAGCACCATCATAGACTCTGATACCATTATGGTCGTAAACGACGGTGAAATCGTTGAAAAGGGAAGTCACGACGAACTGATAAGAAAGCAGGGTGCCTATGAGGCTCTTTACCGATCCCAGTTCAAAAAGGCATAGAAATTCAGACTTAAAAAGGAACTGAGAAGATGAGTGCAGCCGGCGAAGCATCATGGAAGGAATTTGTACAGAAGGGAGATTTTTCATTCTGGTCGGTTCTGGGCTATGCTCAAAAGCGAAGCCGCAAGGGTATAATCCACGACATCGGATTCGCATCAAAATATTTGATGCACCGTTCTGTCTACCGCGAATACCTGAAACTGCTTTCGCAGCAGTGCTGCCACGGCGCATGTGAGCATGACAGAACCATGATCTACAAACTGATGAGACCTTATGAGGTTTGTACCTACAGCATTGAAAAGCGTCTTGAGGTTCTAAGGGATCATTACAGTATTCTGTCCGAATATTTTACGCCCGAGCAGTTTGATCTTCTCGGCGCGGAATTCGGCATCAGAGTAAAAGACTTTCCGACCACTGAAGCCGTGCCTGTGCAGTACTCTATAACTCTTCAGTATAACGGCACCCACCGCAGAGAAGCGGAACTTTCGCTTGAAATAACACGAAGCTTTGACAGGGAAGGAAACGGAAACGCCACATGTGAAAGAGTATTTTCCGCCGCTGTAAATTTCGGAAACATAAACGGTCACAGGGTGCTGAAAATTAATTCAATACAGGGCTGTACGCCGCATCTTCCCGAACCCATGAAGGAAATATCGGCGGCAACAAAAGCCGGTTACGGCATTATGCCTAAATATCTTATGATTCTGCTTGCATTCAGAATAGCGGAACTCACCGGCTGCGAACATGTTCTTGGAATTAAAACAGAAAGTCACATCTATGCAAATTCCCACTACAGTTCAAAAATAAACAAGGACTTTCATTACGACTACGATGCGCAGTGGAAAGAATTCAAAGGCGAGGAATACAGCGAAAACTATCTGAAACTTTCTAAACCAGAGCGTACCCCGCTTGAGGAAATACCGTCAAAGAAGCGTTCCCAGCACCGCAAACGCTATGCCTTTATTGACGAAATATATGATTCCCTTGCAGAAGTTTTCAAACGGCATAATGTATGATCTATCTGCAAATAGCAATTCCGCGGACTCTGTTTCATCTGTTCACCTATAAAAGTGACCGTGCAGTAGAGATCGGATGCAGAGTTCATGTCAATTTCAACAATTCAGCGGTTATCGGTGTTGTAATGGGAATTTCCGACACTCCGCCGCTTGATCTGCCGCTGAGCAAACTCAAACCCATCTGCGATGTCATTGATGAAAAACCGTACTGGAACGAACAGACTCTTGAACTCATCAAGTTCATATCGACATACCAGCACGCTGGAATCGGTGCAATAATTGAGCTTGCCCAGCCTGTCTCACTGAGAAAAGGAGCACCTGCAGTTCCAAGGGAAATCAGAGGCTTTAGACTGATAAATCAGGAGTATGCTCCTGCCAACAGTCAGCAGAAAAAAATTATGGAGGTTCTCCGATCTCAGCCTCTCTCCTCGCAGGAATGCAGGGGCATGAACCTTTCCATGTCAGCAATTACTACTCTCATAAAGCATCACGTTGTCGAAGCTATCGATCTGAACAGCATACACAGAGACATTTATTCAAATCTTAAATTCTCCAATCAGCTCAAACTCAATGAAGAGCAGCAGAGGGCTCTGGATGAAATAAACCGGAACGGGTGCAGTTTTAAGGTCTTTATGCTTCAGGGCGTTACCGGATCAGGAAAAACGGAAGTCTACATGCAGGCGATTGAAGAGGTTCTGTTGCGCAAGCAGCAGGTCCTGGTCATGATCCCTGAAATCGGACTCACTCCGCAAAGCATTGCCAGATTCCATGCCCATTTCAACGTACCTATAGCCGCAATGCATTCTGCTCTGACAGATCGGGAAAGACTGGATAACTACCTTGCCTGCCGTGACGGTAAGGTTGGCATTCTCATAGGAACAAGATCATCAATATTTACCCCGTTTAAAAATCTCGGCATGATTATAGTCGACGAGGAGCATGATCCGTCATACAAGCAGCAGGACACCTGCCGCTACAACAGCAGAGATCTTGCTGTTTACAAAGGCAAGCTTGCAGGATGTCCCGTGATCCTTGGTTCGGCAACACCCTGTCTTGAAACAATATACAATGCCGACACCGGCAGGTATAAACGTCTGCAGCTTAGCAGAAAAGCCTTTGAAAATGCAGGAAAAGTTGAAACGGAGATTATCGATCTAAAGGGTCAGGATCTTGAAGCAGGAATCAGCCGTCATCTGCTTGAGGAAATCCATGAGGAGCTGAAAAAGGATAATCAGGTTCTAATCTTTTTAAACCGCAGAGGATATGCCCATCATGTAATATGCAGAAACTGCGGCTATGTGCTTCAATGCGGCAACTGCGACTCATACCTTACATACCACAAATACAATAATACAGTAAACTGCCATCACTGCGAGGCTGTACAGCATATGCCCGAGAATTGTCCCCGCTGCGGTTCAAATCAGCTGTATGTTGAAGGAAACGGCACCGAACAGGTTGAAGAATATCTCCGGAGTGTGTTCCCGGACTATCCTGCAGTACGTTTCGACCGGGATACCATGAACAGTCCCCAGAAGCTTAAGGACGCCCTCGCAGGCATTCTTGAAAACAGATACCGCATCCTTATCGGAACGCAGATCCTGGCCAAAGGTCATCACTTTCCAAACGTGACGATGATAGCGCTCCTTAACATTGACGGAGCGCTCTTTTCCAACGATTTCAGAGCGACCGAAAGGCTGGCACAGCTTTATACACAGGTTGCAGGAAGGACGGGAAGAGAGGAAAAAAAGGGAAAGGTTGTACTCCAGACCTATGTTCCAAACAACATCGTGCTTCAGACAATTGTGGCTGAGGGATATGAATCATTTACCAGAAGCTGCCTGGCGGAAAGAAAATACCTGAATCTTCCTCCGTTCAGTCACCAGGTGCTTTTAAGACTCGAAAGCACTGACAGGGAAAAAGTTCACCGTCAGACAATTGAACTGTACCAGGCCATGCTGACCTTCGGAGAACAGTTTTCAGGAATTACCATAAATCCGCCGTACCAGGCTCTGATGGAGAAAAAACAGAGCAAATACCATATGCTGATCATAATCCAGTCTGCAAGCCGGAAGGAACTGCTGAACTTTATTGCAAATCTTGACTCTTTTCTGGAGGACAAAAAAATCAGCAACGGAGTAAACTGCTACGTGGATGTAGATCCGACAGAGATACTTCAATAGAAGCCGTCAGGGAAAAAAGGCGGAGCAATCATATTCTCCGCCTGATTGGATATGTGCATTTTTGAAAAACGGGTCAGTGCCCGTCAATCCATTGTTCAAGCGCTTTAATCGCATTTTCTACACTATTGCGGACATAAGTCTCATCACTGCATTTGCTTAAATCTGCTTTATTTTCCTGATCACCGTCACCATGAAACATATTGTTTCTGCGGTATATTGCAGTCTTCAGTTCCTTCCTTGATTCATAGAGCAAATCTGCCAGAGCATTGTTGCACAACATTATGTCACCTTTTGTTTCTTTAAATCCGTGTGCGGTAAAAACTTTAATAAATTTTGCAGTTCCTGAAGAATTCTCCAGAGGATGCAGAAAAGAATAAACATCTGCCGGCAGTTTATCTGAAAATTTTATTTTTCTGTTATTGTCATAAAGACTGTACGACTTTTTCCCGAAATTTCTCATATTCTCATACAAATACTCCGGCAGATACATTATCGCCTCATAACAGAAGCACAGAGCTTCCGCATAGTTGTTCCGCTCAAGAGCTGATCTTACCCTGGTGCTCATAAACGAAATCTGGGTTTTCAGTTCTGTACTGAATTCAAAATTGTCATCCAGCGGAAGTCTGCTGCTCAAACATTCAATGAGTTCTCCCTTAAGCACTGAAAGGACAGGATCCTGAACCGGCTTATGCAGAGCGATAATAACATCCTCAAGAAAGTAGCTGCTGTCACGAAGCATGAGAAAATTATTCAGAAAAACACCGTTTTTAAAACTTTCATAAACACGGCTGTCTTTATTTTTGAACTCTGACGACATGATTGCATCCAGAAAAGCAGGATTATCGGTTGCTCTGTACTGTCCGAGCATGAAGGAATAGTCAAACAGTCTTGATATATTCCTCATATCGTAAACAGATCCCGACAGCAGATTTTCTTCTCTGTCTTCTGAAAGAATTTTTTCAATCTGTTCAAATTTATCCAAAAATGCAGCATCATCCTCAAGCTGTGCCTTTTTCAGGGCGTTAAGAATATTGAAATCCCGTTCAAGAGGAATTTCACCATAAAAGATATGCTCAATTTTTACTTTCTTGACAGTAACAAGATATTCAATGATACAAAGCACTAAAATCGGGATAATTCTGTAGCAGTGGGTAATATCAAAGGAAACTCTGCTGCAGTAACCGACTGCACCTTCAAGCATTTCAAAAAGCTCCTGCTCAACTCCGGAACCGGATATTTTATCATCAGTCATCAGTGCCTTAATCTCTAATCCGAGATCATGCCTGTTTGCAGACATAAAAGTATTCAGCCAGGTAACCAGTTCCTCTGATACAGAAGCGTCAACGGATAGATAGTCCTGATTATCCTCAATATTTTTTATCAGAATATCGAGCTCATCCCGTGCATCACTGCTGAGTCTGCCGCCGAATTCCTGCTGCAGTGCATACAGAACAATTCTCCAGTTGCTTGTTTTCGTGCCGCAAATCAGAAACTTTGTAATCTTCTGGTTACCGGAAAAAGAACTTATTTTATTTGCAAGTGACATTCCAATGACACGAGAACCTTTGAGATTGTAACTCTGCGACAAGGATGAACCATCAGGATCCACATAGGTATAATTGCATTTTGCATAATCTCCGGAACCGATAAACGAAATCAGTACATTCTCCCTGGCTGATTTCACGGTTTCTGGTTTACTGACACCTAATTCAATCATGCAGTCGCGAACTTCATTCGGCAGCTTGCTTAAACTTACCGATCCTTCAGTTTTGCCGGTATATACAAATTTCCTCAGAATTTTTTCCGAATCATTTATCCATTTGCCGCCGTCATCGGTAATGTCATTCTTATGGATCAGCATGCCGCGATAGGACATCAAACTCTTCCAGGGAAAAGAATTTTTACTAATTCCCGGATATTTTTTATTTATGGCGTTATACAAAGCACATTTGCCATCGTTATTTTTTTTCCCGGCGGCAACCTCTTTATCAGAAGATCTCTCCTGCCTGAATTCATAATTTTCAATCGAGGACTGGCAGGAATTTATTGCCTGAATATAATTGCCTGCAGCAAGATAGCTTGAACACAGTCTTTTGATACCCTGTGCGCACCTGTCCATGTCACCTGACTCCATTTCATCGGTCCACGAAAAGAAATCCGAAAGTATTTTTTTTATCTGGATATTTTCAATGCTCTGCAGAACTGATGATGCTCCATTTCTTATCAGCTCCGCCGCAGCGGAATATCTGCCCATATTCAGAGCGAAGCTGATACTGTTAAGCTTCTTATTTAATTTACTTCCGCTGACAGCACCGGCAAAGCACGAAGGATCTGCAGTGACGTTAAATCTGGAGATCATTGATGCGTTATCAAGGATCTTCACCGCTCCGTCAAGAAAGCATACTTCAACCGGAGGCCTTTCCCCTGGTTTAGGTCTTTGAGTCTTCAGAATCTCCTTTACAAGCTCAAACTTTGAATCAAAAGACTGCCTGTCATGCAACTTAAGATAACGAAGGCGGGATTTGATTTTTTCAATGGCGTCAAGTCTGGATACCGGTTCGGTTTTCGGCATATATTCCGGCATATAGCAAATCTGCCGTATGTTAAGATTCTTCAGCTGACAGAGACACTGAAAATCCGCAAATACGGCAAACGGAATTATTCTCATACCGTTGGTTATATCAAGATAAATCTGAGTGCTGGCGTCTATAAAATCCAGCGCTCTTATTCTGTTGAGCAGTTCAATCTGCTGACTGTATTCACCCATAACCTCGCCATGCACAAGCAGGGCGATTTTGAAACTGACCGGTTCAAAGGCCTGATTCAGACAGTTCTGAAGATTTTCAAGCAGCATGAGCAGTTTATCACGGTCACAGTCATTCCTTTTCCCTGCTCCAAGTTTCTGCGCCTGCCGGAAGGATTTTATTTCAGCATTGGCATTTTTTACCGGATCCGACTCAAGATAATCTCTGACCGTCTCAAACGGTGCTTCCGAGCCGAATACGCTTTCAGCCATTTCAGAAAAATATACGGACAGCAAATCCCATGTACTTGACTGTGTTCCGCATATAATCAGTGTATCGGCATAAACATTCAGCCTGCTTCGAATATAGGAAAGAAAAGCAGTGGATGCGTACCTTGCCTTTATCATTTCTCCGTTAAAATTATAGCTGCAGGATCTGTATTCATCAGCACCGAGAAAAGAAATCACAACCTTATCAGACATAGGCGAACGCTCCCAAAATCAAAATCAGCAAACAAATCCGTGAGAAGACAGATGATACATGCCACAGAAACAACTCTCATGATACAGACAAATGAGCAGCGGAAAATCCTGCCGGATCACAACGCACTCAGTTCTCTGTCACATTTGAGGAAGAAGTTCAGATATCTGATCTGACTGATAAACCGGTGTGCCTTGTAAGATAAAAGAGTTGCAGTATGCTGATTAAAAACAAGAGAGACTGTCGATCTGAATTGTTCAGGCGGCTGACTTTGAGCTGGCGCTGTAAAACAGCACCGCTTATGTCAGAAAAAACCTTTTGCAAAGAGCCGAATGTCATTGTAATCCACTGCAAGATTAATATTCTGCCCTCCGTCAAATCCTGCCGTACTTATGCCTATGACCTCGCCGTACATATTCAGAACAGCTCCTCCGGAGCTGCCTGGCGATGTAGGAGCTGTAAACTGAATCATGTTCACATCCCTAATCCTTCTGAAACCAGATATGATTCCGTCTGATACGGAATTGAACAGTCCAAGCGGACTGCCGATTGAAATAACACGCTGTCCCCGTACCAGTTTTGTTCTTCCGTCATAAACAGTCAGAGGTGTCAGTTCCCTGTCAATCCGTATTACCGCCAGATCCAGAAGCGCGTTGTACTTTACAACTTCGCTTGTAAAATAAACCTTCTCTTCATTTTCAATTCTTACGGCAAATACAAATCCGCCTTCAATCACATGGCAGTTTGTCAGAATATATCCGTTTTTTCCAATCATAATACCCGAACCTGAACCGGCAGGATCACCGTTTTTATCATGAATGGCAATCATGACAATCGAAGATGCAAGCTGGGCAAGCTCCTCAAAGTTTTTTTCCTGTTTAATTCTTCCGGCAGTATCACCTGCATCATTTCCGGCTGTATCAGATACAGATTCCGCCGGCTGAGGATTACTTTTGACGTGATGTCTGTTCCCGTCGCCGATTTTTCCAGGGGAACTGAGCTCTGCTTTCTTCGGCGACATTTCCGCAGATCCTTCACCATGCTTTTCCGGATCATTTTTTACGCCGGTCTGAACATCATTACTGCGGGAACATTCAGTATCATCATTACGGGTACCTGCTGCTGATCCGTGTTCTGAAAGATTGACCGTGCCAAATTTTCCAAGAATAATCTCGCTCGAGAGACGGCTGACGTTTTCGCTTATGCTGATGTCGGACCGGTTATTGAAAATAAGAACATCACAGCCAAGCATGGTAGCGAAATAACAAAACAGATATTCCTGAGGTTTTACGATATTGTGGGAGACAATTTTGACACTCCGGTTTTCCGACCACTCCTTCACCACATCGCCAAGAAAAAGATCTGTCCAGTACCAGAGTTTGATTACAAAATTCCTGATCATGGACTCGGATATACTCTGACTGACAGTCCTGTACTCTTCCACCGCCTTCCTTGTGGCATTTTCCAAAACACCCCCGAAAGAACTGCTCACTGAATGAATTCTTGTTTCAACCGTCTTTCCCTGCTTCCACGCGGAATATGCGCTGATATAAAAATCAAGCGCCTGCGCCTCCACTGCACTGGGCAGATTATCCAGACGTATATATCTAATGCGGTTTGATTTGTCCGCACCTGCCAGCCTGCTTTCAAGATCTTCAAACGTCCTGATAAAATCCGGACATTCCCCCACAGCCCTTACAAAGTACACATCTTTTCTGCCAAAGCTGAATCCGCCTCTGATATTGGCGAACGTATCAAGTGTCTGGACAGCCATTACATTATGACGAAAAGTTATTTTAGCGTTCAAAGATCATCCCCCTCGAAAATGCATGCATGAAGATGAGACAACGGCAAAAAGGCACAGAGTGAAACTCCCGCAAAACATCCTATCATCTTAACAAATCTGACTTATCGTAGATCAACACAGTGACTAAAAGCAAACATATCATGTTATTATGCATGTAATAATTCTCAGTAATTATCTCAATTTTCCGGATAGAAGCTATGAACAGAAGAAAATCAGAACTGCCTATTTTTGTTTCATGGATCGGCATGACCGATCTGAGAACAATGAACAAATGGAGAATACTGCAGGGAAAAGAGCCTGCACTGAGCTACAACAACGGAAAAGAGGATAACCTGGATAATTATTCCGGCATTGAAAAGAAAGGGGAAAACGGCCCCGTACGAACATTCACTGACGGAAGAAAAGCCGATTTAATCTACCTTCTTGCCACCAACAAGCTGTATAAGGATGCCCCGTTTTTTCAAAAATGGGTGGAGCGCGGAACGGATGCTGAATGCAGGATAGTCTATGTTGATGTAAAAGATCCTTCGGATTACTCGGACGTTTATTTTGCACTAAAAAGTTTTTATGATGAATACAGTATTTTAGAAAATTCTGACCGGGTGGAATTTCATGTTAGTTCCGGCACACCCGCCACACAGGCAATGACTGTTCTGACAGCGCATATGATGCTGCCCGGCTCGAAAACATTTAAAACCGTAGCTTCCAAATATGCAGATCCGTCCACCGGCAGTCAGGTATTCGAAATTACTCTGCCTTTCACACTCACCGGAAAAACATTAAACAAAACAGACACCGGAATTGTTCCTGAAAACCAGAAAATTGAAGAAATAGCCCAGATATATGCCAAATTCAAAAATGTCAGCATACTTCTGCTGGGAGAAACAGGTGTCGGCAAGACAGCGGCGGCTGAAAAAATTCATAAATTAAGTGGCGACAAGGGAAAATTCGTAATAGCAAACTGTGCAGAACTTGCACACGGAGACGGAAATCTGTTCAGATCAGAACTCTTCGGAACCAAAAAAGGAGCATATACTGGTGCGACAAGTGACAGAAAAGGTCTGTTCGAAGAAGCAAAGGGAGGAACAATATTTCTGGATGAAATAGGTGAGGTACCTCTTTCACACCAGCAGACACTTCTGAGAGTTCTCAACGATCGGACAGCTCAGAGAGTAGGTGACAGCAATTCATACCGCATTGATGATGTCCGCATAATTGCGGCAACAAACAGAGATCTTGCAAAAGATGTTACGGAAGGAAGATTCAGAGAGGATTTATACTATCGCATTGCCATGTGCCCTGTACATCTTGAATCGCTGCAAAAAATAAAAAACGATAGTATGGAAAAATTCAATGATATTGTGGCCAGCATACTGAACGAAATCCAGAGTGATGAACAGTTCAGAGGAACGAAACTAAGTCTGACAAATGACGGATGGGAGTATATCCGCTCACAGCGGTGGTCCGGCAATCTGCGTCAGCTACATCACGTGCTGCAGGTATCAGCGGTATACGCATTCTATAAAAAACGGGGAATCATTGACACTGGTGTGCTGAAAAGGCATTTTTTTGAAGAGCCGGCAAGGCATGGCACTCAAAAATCCGGCGCTAAAGGTGATGAAATACCTTCAAATCTTGATCAGTGGCTGCTTGAACAGAAAATCACATTTGTTGAAAGAGCACTGAAAAAGTGCAATTACAAAATTCTTGAAGCTGCCAGGATGCTTGGCATGTCATACCAAAGAGTCAACACCTTTATAAAATCGAAGGATTTCAAAAACAGAAACAAAGAAGAATAAAGAATCCCTTGGCTCTGTTAAGGAATAGTGTTGATCCTGAAATCAACAGGATAAATCATAAAGTTGTCATGGCTGAAAATTTTACTTTTTAAGTTCAAAAAAATAAAAACTTTATGAAATGGATTTTGTTTCTGGTGAATCAACACTTTTGTGAACAGAGCTAGATCCACGCTATATCCAAAGTGATGATGTAGTCACTGTTTTAGTAAATTACGACTATCGGTTTTCAAATTGGTCAGATCTTCAAATTTACCTTCACTTGCCATGATGCGACACCTGTCAAGAATCTGTCTTACTGTTTTAGAAAGTTTTTCCGGCTGTCCGCTTTTTTCTTTGTATATTCCTGCTTAATCGTTATATCAGCAGCTCGTTTACTGCAATCTTGAAGGAGAAAGGAGGGAAGGATGGTGGTATCCACATCATTAATTGAGTCGGCGCTAAGACAAAATATGCGAATTTTGATTTAAACAGACAATCTGCTCTCTAAATCTGTTCTGGTAGGAAGCTATCACACCTGTTCAACCTGTCATACTCACTATCCGTTTTTCAGGATAAGCTTAAACAGTGGCAGCTGCCATACAATGGGTTTCAATTGAGCCGGCAAGAATACCGGACTCTCACCTCTGCTTCGTCAGGTGTACGACATAAATCTGATAAAGTTTCAATTGAGCCGGCAAGAATACCGGACTCTCACGATGTATCTGGAGCCTACTGTGCAGAAACCTGCCAAAGTTTCAATTGAGCCGGCAAGAATACCGGACTCTCACTGGATTTCTCACACCCAGAGCGCAACGAGATTTGGTTGTTTCAATTGAGCCGGCAAGAATACCGGACTCTCACCCGCTCTCGCGGACATCATTAAGGCTCCGGAGAAATAAGCCGTTTCAATTGAGCCGGCAAGAATACCGGACTCTCACAAGATCCTCAAGGATCTTCTCGGCACCAAAGCTTAATTGTTTCAATTGAGCCGGCAAGAATACCGGACTCTCACTAGTCAAGTAAGGCAGGGAACGCTTGAACAAACCCGGTGTTTCAATTGAGCCGGCAAGAATACCGGACTCTCACCTGAGATCTCGTAGAATATCAGATGAAGAATTTGACAAGTTTCAATTGAGCCGGCAAGAATACCGGACTCTCACACCCAACCTGCCTCGTCTTCTCCAACTTTAATAGTATGTTTCAATTGAGCCGGCAAGAATACCGGACTCTCACAATAGAATAGAAAATAGAATAGAAAAATAGAATAGAAAAATAGAATAGGTTTCAATTGAGCCGGCAAGAATACCGGACTCTCACTTGCTCTCAGGCATCTCATCTAATCATTGCAGGCATTGTGTTTCAATTGAGCCGGCAAGAATACCGGACTCTCACAGGCAATATGCAACTACATGTTTTCAACTTTTACGGGTGTTTCAATTGAGCCGGCAAGAATACCGGACTCTCACTTAATAGTAATAAAGATTCGTTACAAAGACTACGTTGTTTCAATTGAGCCGGCAAGAATACCGGACTCTCACCTGTTATAATAATGATTCTTATCGCTATTGGCGTAGTTTCAATTGAGCCGGCAAGAATACCGGACTCTCACGACAAAGAGAGTGAAAATCTTTTTGATCAGGTTGCTAAGTTTCAATTGAGCCGGCAAGAATACCGGACTCTCACATTTCAACTCCCACCTGCTGACGAGCAGGATGAGGAGGTTTCAATTGAGCCGGCAAGAATACCGGACTCTCACTCAGAATAACTGTGATTATTAAATCTGCAAAAAAGGAAGTTTCAATTGAGCCGGCAAGAATACCGGACTCTCACAAAAGTAGTTTATAACTGCGTGTATGGGGATTACAAGTTTCATATATGGATACCCCCGCAAATGCAAGCAAAAAGTTGAAAAATTTATGCGGACGAACGCCTTCATATATCCGAACTAATCTCTACATGAT
>JAEEGK010021848.1_pt1 | contig 13492 bp, 13 predicted proteins | sample 8958771 | NCBI WGS metagenome assembly JAEEGK01 (sample SAMN16246547, study PRJNA631951) | gut metagenome | biome: gut microbiome; feature: rumen; material: SC-attached | host: Bos | place: Iran: Karaj | collected 2018-10 | reverse complement strand
AAAAGCAGCAGCTGCGTCGCTGGCTCCGTGAAATTGTCAATTTCCCGGTCGAAGTCACCCTTGCCGATGGTTCCAAGATTTCGGGCGTCCTCTACGACCTGTCTGCCGGCGGTATCCTTATCGGGCTTCCGCAGGAATACCCGGGCGGTACCCACGTGCATATCCATTTCGAACTCCCGAGTTTTGGCCCCGAAGACGTGGAAATTGAGATTTTGCGCAGTTTAGGCCATAAAAACAGCGATTATCCGGAACTTTTCTCCATGACGGCGTCCTTTACCGGAGCCTTCGGATGGACCCAGGAACGCGTTTTGCAGTACATATTTGAGGTAAATAAGCGAAAAAAGGCAAAAGAAATGGCCGAAAATGCGCTAACTAGTTGATTTTTAATGACTTAGATGCATTTTTCGCTTGACATTTTGATTTTATAAAGGTAGAATTAGGGTAGTATTGTTTCCGATCGGAGTTTACTTTGGCACTAGATTTGCTCGCTCGAATTCGCGGTGAACGCGAGACTATCGGCATCGATGTTGGCCATTACAGCATCAAGTACGTGAAGGTTTACCACAACAGTCGCGGTGGCCATGTTGTCGTCGAGATTGATACGGAACCCGTTCCGGAAGGCTCCGTCATTAACGGCGAAATCCAGCGTCGCGAGGGCGAACCTACTACAGGTCCCGACGGCAAGAAGGAAAAGGACGGCTACGAACTTTTGAGCGAGGCGCTCACCAAGATGATGATGCGCCATACCCGCGATGCCAATACCGATATTGTCGCATGCGTGAACTGCGGTGCTGGCGCCGGCGGCGTGCTGGTCGACAGGATTAGCGTGAAGGTGCCGAAGAACGGCAACGAGTCGGCGATTATTCTCCAGACCGCGCAGTCCCGTCCGCCCTTCGATGACCAGGACAACGTGATTGACTACGAGATTGAATCCCGCGAAGGCGAGGAAGTCAAGGCGAACGTCGTTGCCGCGAAAAACGCGCTTCTTGATTCCTGGGCCCAGTTCTTTACCGTGAAGGGGCTCAAGCTCACCGCGATGGACGTCGATATCTTCGGCCTTTTGAACGCCTACACGGCGACCGCTTCCGAAGAAGACCTCAAGCAGACTACCGCCGTCATCAATATCGGCGAAAAGAAGATGAGCATCGGGTTCATCCAGCAGGGCAAGTTCCACTCCATGCGTGCCATGACCGGTGGCTCGATCGACATGATTATTGCAAAGCTCGGCGTGACGCTCGGTGTCGATGCCGCCAAGTGCCACGAGATTTTCGAGACGGGCGATCTGGGCATCGTGGACGGGTTTGCCGAAGCCGAAGTGGAAGAGGCCCTGAAGCTTGCCTTTGAAGACATTATGGCCCAGGTGGAATTCGGTATCCGCTACTACTCTTCTTCGGAAGATTCCGAACCGCTGAACAAGATCTTGCTCGGCGGCGGTGGCGCCTCCATCAAGGGCTTGAAGGAATATATCGCCGAACGTTCCGGCATAGAGACCGACACCGTGAACCCGTTCCGTTACGTTGAATGTGATGCGAGCGTGGTGGGCGAATCGGGTGTGTCCCTCGCTTTATCCAACATCCTTGCGCCAGCGCTTGGGCTTGCTATGAGGAAGTTTGACTAATGGCAGAAAAGAAAACAAAGACTAAGACGAAGACGAAAGCGAAGAACGCCGCAAAGCGTTCGATATGCATTTCGATTAACCTCTTGCCTCCGGAGTACCGCAAGGTCAAGAAGGATCTTTCGTGGATTACTGACCGCCGCATTGTTTGGCCTACGCTGGCATTGATTGTCGCTATTGTCGGGTTCGTGTACGCGAACATTTTGATTGACGAAACAATCATGAACCTTGAGAACGAAGTGACTCGTGTGAAGGAAGAAGTCGAACGCGAACGTCCATTGCTCACGAAGATTGGCGACCTCGAACAGAAACAGGCGATTGTCAATACGAAAATCAACGCGCTCAAGAGCATCCAGGTGAGCAAGCGTCGTTGGGTGGTTCTGTTCGAGAACGTGTCGTCGGTGCTGCCGCCCAACATGTGGCTCACGAGCCTCAACCAGGTGTCGGAAGACAACCTCGAGATGAAGGGCATGACGTTTGATTTCTCGGAAGTGGCCGAGTACATGGTCAAGCTCGAGAAGCAGGTGAGTGTTGAGAAGGTGTCGCTCCTGACTATCGCTACCACCAAGGTCGATGGCGAGGAAGCGTATAGCTTTACCATCAAGATAGTCCTGAAGCAGGACCTGGGGGAGGGCTAGTATGGGTAATTTCGATTTTAAAGACAAGAAGAACATATACCTGATTGTCATATGTCTCCTTATTGCGGGTCTTGTCTACTACACATGGGATTACGTGTATAACCCGTATGTACAAAGGAAGCAGCAACTAGAATCTGAACTCAGCACTGCACAGGCTGAACTCGACAAGATTAACGCGAAGAAGCACCGCATTGCGGAGCTTGAACTGCAGCTGGTGCAGGCCGAGAAGGATTTCGAAAAGCTGAAGGAAATGTTCCCCGAAGAGGAAAAGGTTCCGCTGCGCCTGCAGGATTTGTATGCCGTGCTACGCAGTTCGGGCGTGCAGATCCAGAAGTTCAATCCGGAAGGTTCTTCCCAGAAGGAACACTACATCGAGAACCGTTACTCCATCGCGGTCAACTCGGGTTACCACATGCTGGGTTACCTGTTTGCGGAAATCGCTAACTTCAATTACCCGACGGCGATTACGAACCTCAGGTTGAACCGCTACTCGGGAATTGCCGCCGAACTCCAGAAGGCGGAAACCCACGGCTGGACTCCCATTACGGTGTCGGTGTCGTTTAACCTGACCACCTATACATCCAAGAAGGTTGGCCCATGATGATGAACAAATTAATTACTTTGTTCCTGTTCGTCGCGGTGGCCGTGAACGCTGCTCAGATTAAGGATGTGAGTTTCGGTTGCGATAAGAGCAATTGCGCCGTCACGTTCAAGTTTGCCTCCGACAAGGATTTACCCTCGTTCTTCCAGAAGTTTGATGCCAAGTCGCACAAGCTTACCCTCGGTTTTTCGGCGAGTGAGTTCGCTCTTGGTACGGGTACGTTCGAAATAGACCCTTCCTCGGAATGGGTCAAGTCCATGAAGGTCTACAAGGAACCCTTCCGCGGGACGGATTTCTTGAAGATCGACTTGATTGTCGGTTCTGCGATTAAATCTGACAAGAACGAGATTGCTCTCAACAAGTCGGACTTTATGCTGAAACTCGCCGGCAAGGGCGGGAAGGCCTGGACGCTCTCGAAGCTCTTTGCCGACCGCAAGAAGGCTGCCGAGAAGGCCGCTGCCGAAGAGAAGAAGGCTGCTGAAAAGGCCGCCCTCGAAGAGAAGAAGCGTGCCGCCGAAGAAAAGAAGGCCGCCGAGAAGGCTGCTCTCGAAGAAAAGAAGCGCCTTGCCGAAGAGAAGAAGGCTGCCGAAAAGCAGGCCGCTCTCGACAAGAAGGCCGCAGAAAAGGCTGCCGCCGAAGAAAAGAAGCGTTTAGCCGAAGAGAAGAAGGCTGCGGAAAAGGCTGCTCTCGAAGAAAAGAAGCGCCTTGCCGAAGAGAAGAAGGCCGCCGAGAAGCGTGCCCTCGAAGAAAAGAAGGCTGCGGAAAAGGCTGCTCTCGAGGAACGCAAGCGCGAGGCTGCCGAAAGGAAAGAAGCCGAGAAGCGCGCCCTCGAAGAGAAGAAGGCTGCGGAAAAGGCCGCGAAGGAAGAAGAGAAGCGCATTGCCGAGGAACAGAAGAACCTCGACAAGGCTATCAAGGAAGGCGGCAAGATTTCTGCACTCCTCCCGAACCTGAAGGAAATGACGGTGCTCGTGGGTTCCGGCATGGAACAGTTCCGCCTGGTGGCGACCACACCGATTGAACTGCAGAACGTGACTGGCCCGGACAAGGCGGGTACGATTGTTATCGGGCTTGCCGGCCCGCAAAAGTCGCCGGTGTTCAAGATCGGTGCGGGTACGCTCGTGAAGCACGTGACCTGGGGTGCGAACGGCCTCAAGGTGCAGTTGCAGCAGAACGCGAAGCCGGTTATCGTGGTGCAGGAAGGTGCGCTTATTTTGCAGGTCCGGGAAACGACTATCAAGAAGGATGGCTTCCTCTTCTGGAGCGCCCATCCGGATGGAATCTTCGTGCGCGACTGGATGAAGTCGGCCGAAGAAAAACCATCCTTTGAAACCTTCGTGAGCAAGCACGACAAGGAAAGCAAGAAGCTCGTCTCGGGTTCGCAGACATTCCACCTGCGCCCTGTGGTACGTGAACTCATTGTCGTCGCCGACGAAATTGAACTTTTTGCCGCGCCCAATGACAACTCGCAGGTGCTCAAGCGCCTCACCTTCGGTGACCGCCTCGTGAGCCTCGATGTTTCGGGCCTCTATTGCAAGGTGCAGTTCGGTAGCCACATCGGCTTCGTGAACAAGCGCGCGGTCAGTTACATGGATGAACTTTCCGCCGTGCAGACGGAGCGCCTCAAGCAGGTCGACAAGGAAAGGGGCGAGATTGTTTCCGAGAATGGCGAGATTGCTGGCAGCCAGCTCGACGGCCTCTACGATGACCGCGTGACCTACAGTTCCTTCGGCCGTCGTGACCCGTTTGTCGAAATCAAGGGCCTCGTGGAAGAAGGCATCAACATCGACCAGGTCGAACTTGTCGGTATTATCTGGGAATCCGATGTCCCGATGGCGCTCCTCGTGGAATCCAAGAATCCTTCCATATCCTACACGCTTAAGGAAGGCGACAAGATTCTCAACGGAAAAGTTCTTAAAATCACACAAACAGACGTGCTCTTCCTTATTCAAGAATTTGGCGTGAGCCGTCGCTACTCTATGGGTCTTCCCGATAAATTTGGGGGTCAAAAGTGAAAAAGCTGATTAAAATACTCATGGTCCTGTCCCTGGTAGTGGGACTCTCCTCGGTCTGTGCTGCCCCCGCGTCGGGTTCCGTGGAACCCAACAAGAAGCTGTACGACTTCTCGTTCGTGGACACTGACTTCAGTGCCGTGTTCCGCTCTGTTTCTGTGGTTGCGGGTGTCGATATCTTGCTTGCCCCCGACGTGAAGGGCAAGATGAGCATCAAGGTCACCAAGAAGACCTGGCAGGAAACGCTCGACATTATCTGCGAAATCAATGACCTCACCTGGGTTATTCAGGACAAGTACATCGTGGTTCAGCGCCAGAGTACTTACCAGGCCAAACAGAAGAAGATTGCTGACGAGGAAAAGCAGCAGGAAGATACTGCTCCGCTCGTACGCAAGAACTTCCAGATTCACCACGCGAAGGCCGACGAACTCGTGAAGGTGCTCGAAAGCATGAAGAGCGGTCGTGGCCGTATCACCGTCGTGGAACGCACGAACTCCATTATCGTGTACGATACCGATTCTAAGATCGAGCAGATGGAAAACGCCCTTACCGAACTTGACGTGGAAACCCTCCAGATCATGATTACTGCGAAGCTCGTGGTGGTGAACAGCCAGCGCGCCCGCGAACTCGGTGTGGACTGGAGCGCGATGCTCGGCAACAACGTCTCTATGACTCCGGGTGCGGCAAACGGTACTTACGGAAGCCAGGCTGGGTCTAGCCGTGGCGCTGCCATGGTTACGTCCTTCCCGAACAACGGTGCAACGCCTGCTGTTAGCGGTGCCGCAACGACTATTACCACGAGCCTGTTCGACAACAACCTGAAGCTCGCCGTGTCGAGCCTGATGGGTGACGCTTCTACCGAAGTGCTCGCGAGCCCGCAGGTCTCTACGCTCGACAATACCGAAGCCCAGGTGTTCATGGGTGACAAGGTCTCTATCCGCGTGATTGACGATAGCGGTGAATCTTCTACGCAGCTCGTCGAAACCGGTATCAAGCTGACGGTTACCCCGCACGTTTCGGGCGACAACCGCATTTTGCTTGACCTGCACCCCGAAAACAACTCCTACGATTACGACTCCAAGGGCGAAATCGTGATCAGTACGCAGGAAGCCAAGACGAAGGTCGTGGTGGCTGACGGCGAGACCGTGATTATCGGCGGCCTGACCCGTAACGAGACCCAGGAATCCGAGAGCGGCATTCCGTTCCTCAAGGACATTCCGTTCTTCGGCAACCTCTTCAAGTATACGCGTCATTCCGTGGTCAAGAAGGACCTCGTGATCTTCGTGACCCCGCGCATTATCCGCAATTACATCGGCAACGTGGAACTTTCCGAACCTTCCGCCGAAGTGGCTGAACAGGGCGCTCCGCAGATGCAGAAGGTGGAACAGCCGGCTCCGGCTGCACAGCCTGCACAACAGGCTGCTCCTGCAGCACAGCCCGCTGCTCAGAGCGCACCTGCCGCTGATGCTTCGACAGGCTCAGCAACCAGTCCGGCTCCTGCACAGGAACCTGCCCCGGCTGCGGAACCTGCTCCGGCATCCGAGCCCGCTGCCGAGGCTCCCGCCGCACCGGAACCCGCTACAAACGACGTCCAGGACGACTGGAACTAAGCCGTTCCTCCAAGAACTTAAGAAGCCCGCTCCAAGCGGGCTTCTCTGTTTATGTCGGAATTGTTTTAGAGAGAGAGGGCCAGCCGTGCGTATGCCGTCCCTAGTTGCACTACCGCACGACGAGCGCGGCGAGGGCGAGTTCTTGTGCGATCTTCGTGCTGCACTTTCCGCTCTTGATTTCGTAGTCGATATCGGAGAGGCGGCGAATTACCCTGCAGAGCAGAGGCTTGCTCCAGCGCTTGGCGCATTCCGGGGCGCGCCCCAGCTTGTTGAACACGTAGTCGTTCTTGCCCATGGCCTTTGCGGCATCGGCAGGTGACATCTTCTTTTCGGTCAGGGTCATGAAGTTCAGCAGGTCAATGGCGTAGTAGTAGAGCGATGCGACTATGGGGACTGCTTCCACGCCGTTCCTGAACATTTCGTTCAGCAGTCGGGTGTATGCCTTCACGTCGCGCAGCCCGAACGGCGTGTTTATTTCGTACGACGCGTTCTTGCGCTGCGGAACCACCATGGATTTCACGAGGTCGAGCGTAATTTTTTTGCAGTTGGGGTCGTACATCAGGACCTTCTCGACTTCCTCGCAGACGATTTTCGTCTTGTTGCCGAGCGCGTCGGCGAGGTAGTAGCAGGCGTCCCTGTCGATTGCCTTGTTGAAGTGCGAGGGAATTGCGGCCGCAATCCAGTCGGCCATCTTGTACTGGGGCGGTTCGTCGAATTTCTCGATTTCGCCCACGCTCTTGAGTGCCTTGTACAGTTCCCCGCGCCCGTCGAGTTTCGAGAACTCGAAAAGGAGTGTGCAGTTGGGCTTGTGGCTCAGCCACTTGGTGAGTTCGCGCGTGTCGTCGGCCTTGAGTTCGTCGGCCTTGCGGACGACGACCGTCTGTTCGGGCGAGAACATGGATACGCTGTCACACGCGGTAATGACCGACTCCGCGATGGAGGCGATGTTCGGGTCCGTCGCGAACAGAATCTGCTTTGCCATCGGGTCGTCCTTGCGGTCGCCGAGGGTATCTTGCAGGAATTTCTCGATGCGCATGTCCTTCGAGAAATCGTCATTGCCGATGAGCGCGATAATCATCTGCGGGTCCAGTTAGCTGAAGTCGATAATCTGGAACTTGTTTACGCCCCTCGGGGTCGTGACTTCGATGGTTTCGCCCTTCTTCTGGCCCATGAGGGCGGCTCCGATGGGGCTCTTGAAGCTGATTTTGCCATTGAGGGCGTCTGCCTCTTCGGGGCTCACCAGCTGGTACACGACGTTCTTCTTGGTCTTTGCGTTGAGGAGCGTGACCTTCGCGCCAAAGCGGATGGTGTCGGAATTCGGGTCGAACGCGACGACTTCGGCGCGGGCAATCTGGTCCTGGAGCCTGGGCATCTCGATGTTGTCGATGGAGGAAAGGCGTTCCTTCGCTGCGTGGTATTCGGCGTTTTCGCTCAAATCGCCTTGCGCACGGGCATCAACCAGTTCCTGCAATACGCGCGGGCGTTCAACATTTTTTAAATTTTCTAGGTCCTTGATGAGCTTGTCGAAAGCTTCCTGTGTAAACTTGATCTTTTCCATGCTCTACAAGGTAAAAATTTTAACGGGCGTTGCGAGCCCCGAATCGCAAAGAAAGCTTCTTTTTAGGAGATACTATGTACACTGTGCTGGAAAAAGGCGGCGTTTGCTCACCCAAGGGCTTTACCGCATCTGGAATTTGCGCTGGCATCAAGGCCAGTGGTAACGCCGACATGGCGCTTTTGAAAAGCGAGAAGGCGGCCCGCTGTTTCGCCGTTTTTACCACCAACAAGGTGAAGGCCGCTCCGGTACTGTACGACAAGGCTGCGCTTGAACACGCACACTTCGCGACTGCAGTCGTGGTGAACAGCGGCAACGCGAACGCCTGTACCGGCGAACAGGGCTACAAGGATGCCGAACGCATGGCCGTGATGACCGAGGAGGCTCTTGGCCTTACCCCGAAGAGCGTGCTCGTTTGCAGCACGGGCGTGATTGGCCACTTGATGCCGATGGACAAGATCGAGGCGGGAATCCCGAAGCTCGTGGAAAAACTGCATGCCGATGCTTCCGAGGAATTCGGGCGCGCCATCCTCACGACCGACCTTGCCCTCAAGAGCCACGCTGTGGAAATCCAGACGGAGAAGGGAGTGATTACGATTGGCGGCGCCTGCAAGGGTTCGGGCATGATTCACCCGAACATGGCGACGATGCTTGCCTTCATCACGACCGACATCTCGCTCCCCATAGACTTCTTTGCCGAATTCCGTGCCGACATCGCCGATTCCTTCAATGCGATTACGGTGGACGGCGACACGAGCACGAACGACACGTGCATCTTGCTAGCAAACGGCATGAGCGGACTCCGTTACGAAGACCTGAGTTTGAGCGAACAGGGCGAGTTCCGTGCTGCTCTCATGCTCATCATGCAGAGCCTCGCGAAAGACATCGTGCGTGATGGCGAAGGTGCCACCAAGCTTATCGAACTGCGTATCGAGAAGGCTGAAAGCCACGAAGAAGCCCTCCGCATGGCACGCTTCATCGGTACATCCAACCTTGCGAAGTGTGCGATGTTCGGTGAAGACCCGAACTGGGGCCGCATCCTCAGCAGCGCGGGTTCCAGCGGTTGCAACATGGTGGCCGAACACACCGACCTGTACTTCGGCGACGTGAAGGTCTTGGAAGGCGGGCGCCCGCTCCAGCTTGACGAGGCCCAGACGGCGGCACTCCATGCCGTGGTGCGCCAGCGTGAATACAAAGTAACGCTCGTGCTCAACATCGGGCAGGCATCCGCAAGCGCGTTTACCTGCGACCTGAGCTACGGCTACGTGAAGATCAACGCGGAATACACGACGTAAGCGACCGCTCGTTCGTCGTTTCGGGTGATGAAACCTCCGGTTGCTCACTCGCTCTCACTGCAAAGGCTCGTTGATACGAGCCTTTTCCGTTCACGAAAGCGATTGCAAGTGTTAGAAAAAAATCGCTCCGGTTTAGCCGGGGCGATTTTCGTCTGTTTGAAAGGTTTGTTGCCTAGTCCTTCAGGCAGCGGAGGCTTGCGCCGAATTCGGGATTGAACTTCTCGAACTTCGCGATGTCCTTGTCGTGGTAGAACACGAGCACTTCGCCTTCGGCTGTCCAGAGGTAGGCCTTCTTGCCGGCATCTTCGAACTTGCGTTCCTTCAGCGGAACATCGCTCTTCGCGAAGTGTGCGCCGCCGGCCTTCACGCCGAACCCGAGTTCATCCTTGCCGTTGCCGTAGTCGTTGCCGCCTTCCTTGATGGGGTCCCAGCCGAAGCCGGCCTTGAGCACGGTGCCGACCTTGCCGCTTGTCTCGGCGAAGGTGAGGAGCGTCTTCCATTCGTCCTTGGTGGGCATGTGGAAACCTTCGAGGCAGGCCTTCTTGGCGTTCTCGAAGTTGTAGAGGCGGCCCCAGTGGTTGCACTGGTTGCACACGGAACCTTCGAAGGTACCGAAGTTCATGTTCTCTGCGGTCCAGAGCTGCGTGCCGATTCGAATCCACTGGTAGGCGTATCCGTCGCGCGGGTCCTTGTAGCTGCCGTCGGTCGCGGGAGTTCCGTCGGGGTCGAACACCTCGCCGAATTCAACCTGCTTGTTCTTCTGGTACTTGGCCTTGGAGGCGAGCTTGCCGTTCTTGTGGTACTTCACGACTTCGCCCTCGATGTAGCCGTCGGCGAACGGGGTTTCGGCCTGGAGCGTGCCGTCCTCGTAGTATTCCTTCTGCAGGCCTTCCTTGCGGTCGGCATTGTAGGTGGTCTCGCGCCGGAGAGTGCCGTTGTTGTAGTACTCCTTCTCGAGGCCCTGCTTCTTGTCCTTGACGTAGGTGGTTTCCATGCGCACCTTTCCGTCGGGGAATTCCTGCACGCGGATGTCGTCACAGGCGGTGAATGCAAGTGCTGCCGCAAGGGTAGCGCCAATGAGGATGGTTCTCTGTTTCATCGTGTTCTCCTTGTTCTAGAATTCAATCTTACCGGCGGTGGCCAAGAGCCCGATAATGTAGAGCATGCCGTCGTAGTAGCGCCAGAAGCGGAACGGGACGGAAAGTGCCGCGAGGTCCTTGACGAAGGGCTTTACCAGCGGGTCTTCGGAATCGAGTACCTGCGTGGCGGCCGCGTTCATCGCGATAATGCCGGGCGTTGCGTTGCGGCCCTGGCGCGGGTAGGGCCCGCCGTCGGTCGCGTAGTCAGAGAGGTAGGGCCTCCTGTTCTCGAAGAAGTTCAGCAGGCGCGTGCAGATTTCCTTCTCGCTCTCGTCGCCGCCAAAGAGTGCGTAGTCGAGGCTCAGGTTGAGCGCAACGCGCCAGGCGTCTCCGCTGAAGCAGTTGCTTTCGGGGAACCAGGGCATTGCCTTCGGGGTGCCGTCGTATTCGGAATAGTCGCCGCAGAGGCCGGTTTCGGGGTGGGCGGCCTTCTTCAGGTAATCAATGCTGTTCTTCGCAATTTCGAGCCACTCGCTGTCGCCGGTCGCATCGGCGTAGGCGCGGTAGAACGCGATGGTGTGGTAGCTCGGGTCGGTAAAGTCGTTGCCCAGCACGGGCGAGAACTTGATGAGTTTACGTTCGGGGTCGATCATCGGGCCCACGAGTTCGTTGAACGGCTTGTTCTTGATGCAGTTGATGAGCTCGATGGCCTCCTGCTTGTAGTCGTCGCGGCCAAACTTCTTTGCGGCGATGAGGAGGGCTGCCGCGATGTATTCCTCGCCGTCGGGGGCTGCACCCGGGTCCATCATCGAGAAGTCAGTGGTGGAGACTTGCCAGGAGTAGTAGCCCTTGTGCGGGCCGTCGTCGTTGCGCAGGTATTTTTTCGCAAAGTTCCAGAGTTTCTGGAAAAGCTTGTCGTGGCCGGTGAGGGCGGCAATGAACATACCGTAGCTCATGCCCTCGGAGCGGATGTCGTCGTGGCCGATGTCGATGATGTATGCCATGTCGTCGGCTGCATCAAAGCACACGCGCTCGTCGATGGGGTCGCCCTCGAAGAGTTTGCTGAATGCGTTCTGGATTAGCTGGTCGGCGAAGTTCGGGCCGTAGCCTGCTTCGACGAACATGTCGCGGGGCTTTTTACATTCCATATAAAATCCTCTATTCTATTATCTAAAATAACTTAATTTGTCCCGTATGCAAAACCGCTTTTTTAAAACAAGTGTAAAAAATATGTACGAAAAATTCGTATTTTTACAACAAGAGGTATTTATGGCAGATATGTTGATTATTGGACAGGGCCCGGCGGGCGTTTCGGCGTCGCTTTATGCGCTACGTGCCGGTTTGGACGTTATCCTGGTCGGGAAGGGTGCCGGTGCGCTCGAAAAGGCGCACATGATAGAGAATTATTATGGCCTGGAAAAGCCGCTGAGCGGGTCAGAACTGTTCGAGGTGGGCAAGAAACAAGCCGAGCGGCTCGGGGCGAACCTTGTAGACGACGAGGTGACCGACCTGTTTTTCGACGGCAATGTGTTTGTCGCGACGGGCCTCAGGGGGGAATACCGCAGCCACGCGTGCATCATGGCGACGGGTTCTGCCCGCAAGAAGACTCCGCTCCCGGGAATGGCCGAGATGGAAGGCCACGGCGTGAGCTACTGTGCGGTGTGCGACGCGTTCTTTTACCGCGGGAAGGATGTCGCCGTGCTCGGGGCCGGGGAGTACGCCCTCCACGAGTGCAAGGAACTCCTGAATGTTGCGGGCAGCGTGACGCTCCTTACCAACGGGGCCGAGATTGCGGCCGAGTTCCCGGAAACGGTAAAGATTGACAAGCGTCCGCTCAAGGCGCTGCTTGGCGAAGGCCAGCTTGCCGGCGTCGTGTTCATGGACGAGTCGGAAATAAAACTCGACGGGCTGTTTGTTGCCCTCGGCAGCGCAAGTGCCATGGATCTTGCCCGCAAGGCGGGTGCTGCGTTCGAAAACGGGAACGTGGTACTTGACAAGAACTTCATGACGACTGTCCCCGGGCTGTTTGCCGCGGGCGACTGCACCGGCGGTACGTTGCAGGTTGCTGTCGCTGTGGGCGAGGGCGCGATTGCTAGCCTTGCCGCCATCAAGTATTTGCGTGAAAAATGTTAGAACTCCGTACAAAGTAATCTGTACATCATGAGTTTCTCGGCTTACGTCAAACAGGAACGCGAACTCTTCCGAATCCATACGGAGGAGCGCGAGATTATGCGTGCCGCCGAGATGCTTCGATAGTCAAGCAAGGGACTCGAAACCATGGAAAGATTGTTCAACAGGCTGGTTGTGATCGGAATGGTGGCCCTGCTGTTCTTCGTAATGAGCTATGCTGATGGCTTTGAAGATCTCCGTGACGGGAAAACGTACTGGACAGTGCAAATCGGCAACCAGGCCTGGATGGACGAGAACTTGAAGGTGCAAACCGAGGGCAGCTGGTGCTACGAGGACAAGGAATCAAACTGTCAGAAGTATGGCAGGCTCTATGACTGGGATGCGGCAAAAAGTGCCTGCCCCGTAGGGTGGCACCTGCCAAGCAAGGAGGAATTCGAGGCCCTGTTTGTGGCTGTTGGGGGCAAGGATATTGCAGGAAAGAAACTGAAATTCACTAGTGGCTGGAATTCCGATGGTAACGGTGAAGACGCCTTCGCTTTCTCGGCGCTCCCTGCTGGCCTGCTTTTCAACGGAGATTATGACAGCGAGGGCCGCGCCGCGCACTTCTGGAGTTCTACTAGTGAGCCCGGCAGTAGATACGCGTACATCATGAACTTGTATTACTTCGCTGCCAACGCGTTCCTGAGCTATGCGAAAAAGAAAGACGGGCACTCTGTCCGTTGCCTTAAGGACTAGGGCGTAAATCTTGTCTCCCCAAAAATAGACCGGCGATGATGCCGGCCTTATTTTTGTGCGCTAAAAAATAGTAATGCACATCTGAACACTAAAACGAAATCGGACCTCGGTACGAGGTATGCTTTCTGTAAGTTTTCCGGTTTCTGGGGGCTTTATTCCAAAATTTTATTGCCGTGGTGGTAGAAAATGTTTAATTTTACCATGTGTTATAAGTGTTGTGGC
>JAEEGK010021845.1_pt1 | contig 13494 bp, 10 predicted proteins | sample 8958771 | NCBI WGS metagenome assembly JAEEGK01 (sample SAMN16246547, study PRJNA631951) | gut metagenome | biome: gut microbiome; feature: rumen; material: SC-attached | host: Bos | place: Iran: Karaj | collected 2018-10 | reverse complement strand
ATTTTATAATTTTAATAATAAATATTATTTTTTAATATTTTTTGATAAAAATGATAATGATGAAAATAAAAATTGGGAATTTGGAATTCCTTTTTTTCAAAAGTATAAAATAATTTTTGATATGGAAAAAAAACACATTGGTTATTATAAAATAAATAATAAAATTAAAAAAAAAATAAAAATTAATTTAATTGATATATTAATATTATTTTCTTTATTAAATATTATCATTTTATTAGTTTATTTTATGTATCATAAGTGTAAATTATTATATTTAAAATATATTAAAAAAATAAAAGATTTTGATGAAAAAGATTTAAATGATAATTTGTTAATTCAAAATTTAGAATTAGTTTAAAAATTAAATATTTGTAAATAAATTACATTATAAAATTTTTAATTTTATAAATATTTAAAAATGATAAAATATGAAAATATTTTTATTATAGAAAAAAATAAATTTATTATAATTATTATTAGAAATAAAAATAATTATATTAATTAAATTTAATTTAATTAATATTTAAAAATATTATCAATTTATGTCAATTATAAATTCAATTCTTATAATATTTTCAATAATAACTTTATCAAAATCAATTTTTTTTAAAGTAGCGAGTCAAAATGAAGAATGCATTTATCAAAAAAGAGAAGAAAGAGAAACATTTAATATAATATATTATATATCAGGAGAATTTGAAAAAGATAATAAAATTACAATTAAAGATCCAGAAGGTAAAAGTATTTGGTTACAAAAAAATAAAAAACATGATAATGTTAGATTACCTGCAAGAAAAAAAGGAAAATATACATTTTGTGTAGAAAACACTTCAAAAAAAGATATTTTAGTTACATTTGATTTTCAAAAAGAAAATAGAACTCAATTTTTAACTATAAATAATATAGAAAATTTTGATGCTGCTGTAAAAGATATAAAAACTAAAATGAATGATATTCAATTTGGTTTAAGAAATTCTGCTTTTCGTAGAATTGCTCATAGAAATGTTGCAAAAACTATTAAAAAAAGAATAACTTATGTTACTACTTTAAAATTGCTATTTTTATTTATTTTTGGAATGATTCAAATTAGAATTGTTATGAATATGTTTAGTAATGTCAAAGTTCAAAGTAATATTAAATTAAATGATGATGAAAGTGAAAAATTAAAAAATAAAGGTTCTAAATCTGTTATATTATAAAGTTTTAAAATAATATAAAAATAATTATTATTTATTTATAAAAAAATAATATAAAAAATTTTTAATAAAAAATTTATTAATGAAAATATTTTTAATTATTAAAAATTTTGTTTATTATGAAAAATTAAATATTAAATATTTTCAAATTTAATATAAAAAATATAAATAAATATAAAATTTTTATTTGTAAAAAATAATTCAATAATTATTTTTTTTTGTGATTATTAATTAAAAATAACAATTAATTTATATTAATTTTTCTTTAAATATTTTATATAGTTCAATATAAATTAAATTTTATTATAAATATATACATTAATTATATAAAAAAATAAATTAATGTCGTTAGAAAATAAAAACACAATTTCAAAAAATTTCTCTTGGATAGAAAACAGAAAAATATATCAAGTATTTACTGATAGATTTGCAGGTCATAAACCAACTCCTCAAATAAATGATTTAAAATATAATTTTATATTTGGAAATTTGAAAGCATTAATAAAAAAATTAGATTATATTAAAAGATTAAATTTTAATATGATTTGGATAACACCATTTTTTGTAAATCAACCCAGAGGTTATCACGGTTATCATGTAATAAATTTTAATCATTGTGACCCTAGAATAGCTTTTGGAGAACATCCAGAAGATTATGATGTAGGTGATAATTTTAATCCAAATGATTTAGATAAAATAACTAAATCAGATAAAGTTGTTATTGAATTATTAGAAGAATGTCATAAAAGAGATATTAAAGTTATGATTGATTTTGTTCCTAATCATGTTTATAAAACGCATCCTTTCTTTTTAGATGCTCAAAGAAATAAAGATAAATCTAAATATTTTAAATGGTTTTTTTTTATAAACGAAGAAGAAAAAAGATTATTAGAAAAAAATAAAAAATTCGATTTAGATTGTATAAAATATGATGATAAAATGAATGAAAGAAGATATTTATATTTATCATTTTTAAATATAACTGATTTACCAAAATTAAATTTAGATAATGAAGAATGTGGAACATATATAATAAATGTTTTAAAAAAATGGTTAAAATTTGGTTTTGATGCAGTTAGAATAGATCATTGTATTGGGCCATCAATGAAATATTTACGTAAATTAACTACAGAAATTCATAAAGAATTTCCAAATGTTCCTTTTATAGGTGAATGTCTTCCTTGGGGATGTGTAGGTTCAGCATATACTACATTTTCAGCATCATATGAAAAATTATTAAACACTTCAACAAATAGCGTTGAAAATATTGCAAATTTAGATAATTTATTTTTGGATTTTTATGGTGTTTTAGATGGTTTATTTGATTTTTCTTTTAATGGTGCGATTATTTTATTTTGTGAAGGTAAAATTAATGAAAAAGAATTTATGAAAATTATAGAAGAACACTATGAGAGATTTAAAAATAAAGAATTTATTTTATTAAAATTTTTAGATAATCATGACACAAATAGAGTAATGTTTAAATGTCAAGATAATATAGAAAAAGTTAAAGTGGCTATAGATTTATTATTTAGAAAATATAAAGGAAGATGTGACCCTTTAATAATGTATTATGGAACTGAAGATTTTATGACTCAGGATAGAGATATATCATCTGAATCATATGGTGATTATAGATGTCGATTACCAATGAAATTTAAATATGAATTATTTGAATTTGTTAATAAGTATTTTAAAGAAAAAAATGAATAAAAAAAAGAGTTATAATATAAAATATTAATATAATAAAAATATTTTAATTTACATATTTATTATTTATTTATTACTTATTATTTTTAATCTTTAAAATATTGTGCATCTTTTAAAGATTGAATAAAATTTGGGTGAGTAAATAATTTTTTTCCTACTGAAATATTTTTTCCTATTATGTTTCTTAAATCTAAATTTCCTCCTATTAATTGATAAATATTAGTCATCATTGCATTATAAATTGGAGTTACATAATTAACTTCTGCAGAATTGCAATTAAAAAAAAAACATTGAAAATTTTTAGCTAAAGTTTGTGCATCTTGTTGAACAACTGGATTAGTTAAATTTTTTTTAGTAGCTAATAAATCCATTTTATTACCTATTAATAATTTAATTGGAATATCACAATTTTCAATTGCTTTTAAAATTCTTTGTGCCTTTTCAAAAGAATTAACTTTTGTTGTATCATATAAAATAATTGCAACTGCCGCTCCTAAACAATAATTTTTTAAAAAACCTAAATGTCTTTCTTTTCCTGGAATTTCCCAAAATGTTATTCGAAATATTAAATGCTCAAAAGCTTGTATTGTTGTTCTTTCTGATAATTCTTCGGAAGTTTCTAAATTCATTACTTTTCCAAATGAATCAGTTAATGCTATATATAAATATTATTTTATATATATTAAAATATATAATTTTATATTTTATTTTACTATCTAAAAATGTTGATTTTCCTGATTTTGTGTCTCCTAAAACTACAACTTTAAAAAGAAAATGATAATCTTCTTGTTCTTGATTTTGCATTAATTTTTTATTTTATTAATTTATATATATTATATATTAATTATAAATATTATATATATTTTTTGGTTTTTCAATTTTTTATATTAAAATATATATTATTTATATTCAAAATAATAAATTCTAAAATAAAATTTAAAAATAAATTATGAAATATATTTATATTTAATTTACAAATAAATGAAATATCTTTTATATTTATTTAGATGTTAATTCTCTAACACCTTTCCATCCTTCAGGTTTTTTATAATTTCTATTTTTAATATAAGTTAACAAAGTTTTAGCAGGTCCATCATCAGGGTCAATTTTAAGGCATTTTTCATATTGTTCTGCAGCTTGTTTGAAATATCCATTTTTATAAAATTTAACACCTTCTTCCCATTCATGATAAAATTCATCAGTTTTTTTAGTACGAGTTAATTCAATATAAGAATCTTTTTCAAAAATAATATTAGTAACACTTTTAACCATTTCAATTTCTCTTTGGAATAATTCTTTTTTATCTTGATATCTTTTTCTTTTATCTTTAGGACTCATAATAGATATTTTCTTTTCTTGAGGTTTAAGGTCTAAATTAACATCTATAGTATATAAATCAAGAGGAATAACACTACCTTTCACATTAACACAATCAACAAATCTCATACGTCTTTTCATATCTTCACTTAATAATTGATATAAGGGTCCACTTACTAATAAACTTAATCCAAATTGTCTAGTTGCAGTTTCTAATCTAGCAGCTATATTAACATTAGGACTTAAATAAGAGGCATCTATTTTATATGTACTTCCTACTGCACCTTCTATACCATATCCTATATGTAATCCGAATCCCATATTAAGTTTAAAGTTAGGTATACGTTTTAAAATTTCTTCGTTTTTTCCATAGGATAAAATGTTATAACTTTTATTTATTTTTTTTATACATCTTAAACAAGCACATACTGATTCATCTGCTGTTATTTCAACCATTGGATTTGTTGGGTCTATTTCTAATAAATTATCTTTTCTTTCCATTGTTACGTTACCTTCTGCGTCTCTAACTGGAGTTTCATTATAAAATTTCCATACATTTAAAAATGATTCTCCTATGTTTTTATTTGTAGCTCCTCCAAAACGATCAACTGAACTATGTATTATATCTGCTATTTCATTAATTAATAAAATTGTTTTTTCTTCTAAAGCTAAATTAATTTCTTCAAATTGTCTTATATCACAAAATCCAAAAATAGCTGTTTTTTTTTTACCTCTTAATCTTGGGTTCAAATCTTGTCCACTTGTTAAGTTTTTTTTTATAATCTCCCCTCCAGCTTCACCAAAACCGATAGCTAATAAAGCTGAAATTTTTATAATAGCTGCTTTAATAACAGATACTTCATAACTTTCTTCATTTTGGTCATTTTTATTTTGATTTTCTTTAAGCGTTCTATTTGCAAAAGTTGTATTATTTTTGAATGTTTTTGAATTATTTTTATCAAGCATAGCAGCCTTAACACCTGTTTGTAAATTTTCTACATTTTTCGCATTAATAGGATCTCTTGCAACTGTATCAACAATTTCTATCATAACTTCTAAAGGTTCAAGAACTAATGTTCTAGCATCATATTCAAATAATAAAACTGCTCCAGTAAGCATAATACAAACGAAAATAGTTTGACCAATGTTTAAAACCGCAGTTAATTTTGTTTCTTTTAGTAAACTATAAACTATTTGAACATAACCATCATCAGAAAAAACACTTTGAACTTCTTTGTATCTAAAATAATCAGTAGAATAATTATCGTTGTTATAAATAATAGTTCCATTATGAGTCATATTTAACATAACATATTTTTCATCTAATAATTGTGATAAAACGTTATTATTTAAAATGATACTATTTTTATCAAATAAATCATAACTTGCTGAGACATATTGAGCTATTAAACTATATGTGCTTGTTTTATCTGTGTCTGAATAAAAATCATCACCTAAAAATGGAAAGATTATTAATAATATCATAATTAAAACTATAGTTTTTTTTGTTAAACTATCTGATATAAGTCTACTTATTCTTGATTCTTTAATTAATTTTTCTTCATCTTCTTCATCTAAAACTTCTTCTTCTTGATCTCCAAGTCCTTTTATTGTTTTACTTTTTTTTATAGATTTTTTTACCCCTTTCTTTTTTTTTTCAGCTTTTTTTCCATCAATGAATTTTATTTTGTTACTATAATCTTTGTCATTATTGTCTTGTTGAAGTAAATTTTGATTTGTTGTTGGTGTAACATGACTTTCAATTAAGTCATTTTTATTTTTTAATGGTTTATTTAATTCATTTTCACTTAATAATAATTTATCACTTTTTGATTTTTCACTTTGAATTAATCTTGAATCTTTATTTTTATCTGATTTTTTGTTTATATTTAAAACTTGATTATCTTCTTTATTATTTTCTTTTTTATCTTCTTCATCATCATCATTATTTATTGTCTTATTATGATTACTTTCTTCTTTATTATTATTGTTTTGTTTATTATTATTTTTATTGTTATTAGTAATATTATTATTATTATCATCATTATTATTATTATTGTTATTATTATTTTCTTCATTATGATTATTTTCATTTGTTGGTAAATTATTTTGATTTAAATTTAAACTATTAGTTGAATTTTTTCTATTTTCATTTGAACTTGAATCATTTGATTTATTAACTGATTTATTTGTACTATCTAAAGTCTTATCAGAAACTCTTTCATTTTTTCCATCAAAATTTAATAACTTATTTTCTTTTTCTTTATTTTCCTGATTTTGTTTAGCAATATATATACTTTTATATAACTTAACCATTCTTATAAGTCTCACAATTCTAATAACTCTTAAAACTCTGGTAGCTCTTGAGGCACTACTAACTTTACTAACAGCTTTTGCAGCTTGAACACTACTTCTATTCGCATTAGCTCTATTTGAACTATAACCTAACAAAGGATTCATTATCCAATCAATATCTTGAATTAAAGAAATAGTTGATATTAAATCTAACCAAAAAAAAAACGACCATATATAATCTTTTTTAGCTATAATATTTAATATCCACTCAATTGAAAAAATTGCTAATAAAACACATTGAATTACATTTGATGTAAAGTCAAATTCTATTCGAATACATGCTGCTTGAATATCACTCATAAATAAACAGTAGACAGTAAATATAGACATTATTATTAAAACGGGTGTTGAGTCTAAGAATTTTGATATTTTTTTTTTCCATAATGGACGTTTTATTGTGTTTAATGAAGAAGCCATACTTGATCTTCTTGTTGAACGAGACATGTTATTTTGAGAACTACTTAATTTTTTTGAATTGTTGTTATTATCCAATTTAGGAGACATTACTGCGTTTTCTTGGTCATCATTTACTTCTTGATCTTTACTTGGAGGAGTATTTTCTGAATGAGCTTGAGCTTCTGTTGGCATTTTTTTTTATAATTTATATTTTTATTAAAATATTTTATTTTTGTTTAGAATAATATAAAAAATATAAATAATTTATATTTATATTTTTTTCTATAAATATATATTTATAAAAGTATAATTAAATTATATTTTTAGTTATTTATTTATCTAATATTTGTATTATTTGTCATTAATGTTGTGTTTGTTATGTTTCCTATTGTATTGTTTAAAATAATACTGGCTGGAATTGTAACTCCTACATGAATATGATAATATATTATTAAATTGTAACATATTCTTATAATAAGATTTAACGATGCACCTATTAATAATATTATTGTTTTATGAATTTTAAATAAATTTATTAAAATTATACAAAAAAACATAATTAAAGTTCCCATAATAGGATCAGTATAAGGATTAACAAAACAAGAATCAATCCATAAATCAATAGCAACCGAAAAAATAAATCCCAAAGCACTTGAATTTGCACCTCTTATAAAATATTGAAATTTATTATTATTTCTTATATTTTTAATATAAGGTAAACAAAATAATATTAACAAATATCCAGGAATATAAACAAATAAACCTCCAATAAGTCCACCAATTAAACTATTAGAAGTTATAACTCCAGTATAAGTACTAATATTAAATAAACTTCCAGGTAATAAACTTACTAAAGCATAACCATTTAATACTTCACTTTCTTCCATTTTATATTTAAATATACTATAAATCATTGGAATTATTACATGTCCTTCTCCGATTGAAACAGCTCCGATTTTTAAAAAATTTTCTATTAAAAATAAATATATATTATTATAACGTGTGTTTAATATTGAAAAAATTGCAAATATTATTATGTATAATGTTAATGAATAATATCCTGTGAAAAATATGTTATCTCCTATGTTTGTTGTATCTCTTATTTGATATAAATAATCATGGTCTCCTAAAATTTGGGAAATTAAACCACTTAATAAAATAACTATTATCATTAATGTATAACTAGTATTAATATAATAAATGATACAAGAAATAAACAAAATAATAAATTGTGAACGACTATTTGATAATTTATAAGCGATTTTTTTTGCTGAACAAAGTAACATTGCTAAAGCAGCTTCACAAATCCCTGCAGCTAAAGCCATTAAAGAATATAAAAACGTATCATCGAAGAAATTATAATATTTCCCATTTGGATTATAATTTGAAACTTTTGGTCTAAAATAAAATTTAATTAAATTAAAAAAATATGACAATATTAACAACATTAAAAAACTTGGTAAATTATAAAATATTAATGCTATAAAACCTTTTAAAATATTCTTTGTATTTATTGTACATAAAGTTGCTAATAAATTACTTGAACAAAATCCAGGTAAAAATAAGCACATTTCTAAAATTGTATAATAATTATCGTTTATAATATAATTTTTTTCTTTTACAAAATATTGTTTTATAATATGAATATGTTCTTCATGTCCTCCTATTGAAATTAAACCTAATTTTGTAGAGAGATATATTAATTCAAAAATATTTTCTATTTTTACTTCTTCTTTTGTTAAATAATTTAAACTTGTGTTTTCGTTTATTTCTTTTTCGTTTTCTAAAAAAAAATCTAATAAAAAATTTTTATTGTAATTATCTTTTTTATTACTATTTAGAAAATTATCATCTTCTTCATCAGTATTTTGAATAAGCATTTAAAAGTATTAATTAATAATAATAATTAAATAATAAAAAGTAAAAAAATAATATAATAATAATATAATAATAACTAAAATATTTATATTTTAATTTTAAATAATAAAAAAATATTAATTATATCTTAAATAATTTATGGTTCATTATCTTCTTTCCAATTTCTGATCTCATTTCTTTTTGAATTATCATCATTTTTATTAAAATCAGCTGGATTCAATCTTTGAGGTGATTTTTCTTTTCTCATTTTATGAACTTTTAATTTATCTGGATTATTAATTTCATCTTCTTTATTATCTATTTCTTCTGATGGATTTTGAATGACATTTGTTATATTTTTATAATCATCTTTCCAATATAATAATAAAATTATTATTTGAATAAAGATTTCTAATAAACCAAAAATTATATTAAAAAAAAATAAAATTCCTTCAGTTAAATTTCCTAAATTTAAAAATGTCCAAACAATTTCAATTATTAAATTTAAACACATAGAATAAACTAAATATTGAGAAAAATTATTTGGAATTATTTGTTTTAATATTCCAATTGTAATGAAAACATTTAAAATTGACCATAAATCATTTCGTTCAAAACATGTAAAAAATGACAAAGGTAAAATCATTAAACTTAGTTTAAATATTGCATCATTATAATTTTTAGCTAAACCATAATTTTTTATTTGTTTCATAATATTTTCACCTAATTCATTTTGATTGTTATTATTTTGATCGTTTTTTATTTCTTCTGTAAATGTATTTTTTTTAATATCTTCATCAAACATTTTTTATAATAAAATTTAAATAAAAATTAGTTTTTTATTTAATATTTTAATATAAAAAATATAAATAATAAAAAATAACAAATAAAATATTTTTATTATTAATAATAAAATATAAAATATTTTCTATTTATCATTATTATTATTATTTATTAAAATATAAGTATTATATTATTTAATCTTGCCCTTCTTCAACCGGTAAATTATTTTCATTTCCCATACTAGTAACTTCAGGTCCTTCTTCTCCATTATTTGGTGGTTGTTCACCTTCTTCTCCATTATTAGGATTTTCATTATTTTGTTCTTCACCTTCTATTTTTTCTCCTTCTTCTCCTTGTTCCTCTCCTTCTTTTTTTTCTTCTTCTTCAGGAGGTAGTTCAAGAGTAGGTTCTTCTTTATATAACTCCCTAGTTGGGTCTACAATTTCTGGATTAGTTTTCCAACTAACAACAGTTATTTGAGCATCTGGTTCTTCACCTTCAGCTTCTGGCTCAGGATTTTCATTATCTTTTAATTCTTGACTAAACTCTCCCTTAACTGTATTACCATTTATAAAGTGCCATACACCTTCTCCTTTTGGATAATTATTAACAAAGGGTCCTTCAAAATATGTTCCATTTGGGAAAATCCATTGACCTTTTATCATTTTACCATTTTCCCATTCACCTGCTATTTTCATTTTAGTATCATTAAATATAAATTCTCCATGTCCATTTTTAACTCCATATTTCCAAGAACCACTATAAACATTCCCACTTTTATTATATCTAAATACACCTTCTCCATGTCTCTTTCCGTTTTCAAATCTACCAAAATATTCACCAACATTACCATATATCATTTTTCCTATTCCATGTTTTTTATTTGCTTGCCATTCTCCTTCATATTTATTTTGAGGACCTTCTTCTTTAAAATATGTATATGTTCCTACACCATCTCTTAAACCATCTTTAAAATCTCCTTCGTATTTATCTTTTGTTGCATATACTACTGATGCTTTTCCTGTGTAATTACGACTATTATGTTCTGTTATTGTTTGACCATCTTCTAAATATTTTGTGATTGTATAAGCGTTTTCATCTGGATTTTCTTCATCTCCCATTTTTAATTATTAATATATTAAGTTATATAAAAATTAATATTTTTATTTATTTTAATAATTATTATTTTTATTTTATTTTTTTGATTTTAAATATTTAAATTTATGAAAATTGGAAATTTAATTTTTGATATTTTTAAAAGATCTATTTTATATCAATATTTATTATTATTTTCTATATTAAGATTAACTGAAGCATTTAGATTTCATCATGATTTTTATTATAGATTAACAAACTTATTCAAAAAAATTGGAATTTCACCAAATTTTCTTAAAAAAATTGACACAGAAATTCAATATAAATTATTTTTAATAAGTATAATTATATTATCAAGTTTAAGTATCTTAGGATTGAAAATTTTTATAATTATAACAGGACTAATTTCAATTTTTACTGGATTTTTATATTTTTACCCTGATAATAATGTTACATTTAATATAAAGTCATTTAAAGAAGAATTTTCTATTCAATTTTTACTATTTATAATTTTAGGAATTGGAATAATTTCAAGTGCCTTTAATTTAAATGAAAATTATGTAAAAAAATTCGAAAATACAAAAGAAAAAAAAGAAATTAAAGAAAAAAAGGTAAAAAAAGAATAAATTAAATAAAAAATTATAAATATATAATTTTATTAATAAATTTAAATTTCATTTAATAAATAAAATATTAAAAATATAAATTATAATTTTTTCAAATAAAGTTTTATTAATTATTAATTAATTTCTACAAAAAAATTAATAAATATCAAAATGGGAATTTATAGTTGTTTCATGAATAATGGTAAAAATATTTATTTACATATTATTAATATAAAAATTATTATTTTTAGATAAAAAACATGATATTCAAATAAATATTGATATTAAAAATCAAACAAAAAATTTTGTTAATAGTGATGTAACACTTTATTCATCAATGCCAAAAAAGCAAAAATATAATTTTGATAAAGGAGATTTTATTCATATGAAAGCAAAAAGTTTATTTGATGAATATGAAATAATACAAAAATTAGGTGAAGGCTCATATGGATGTGTTTATAAAGTTCAACATAAGCAAACTAAATTTATTAGAGCTGTTAAAGCAATAAAAAAAAAAATAGTTGACATAATATCTTTTGAAAATGAAATTAGAATATTAAAAACTGTTGACCATCCACATATTATTAAATTATTTGAGTGTTATTATGATGATAATTATTTTTATATGGTAGAAGAATTTTGTAGCGGAGGTGATTTATTTGATTACATTAAATCTCAAAAAAATTTTAGTGAAATTAAAGCAGCAAATATTCTTAATCAAATTTTAAGTGCTATAAATTATTTACATAAAAAACAAATTGTTCATAGAGATTTAAAGCCAGAAAATATTGTTTTTATTAAAACAAATAATGAAAAACATAAAAAAAAATCAGAAATTTTTATTAAATTAATCGATTTTGGAACAAGTATTTATATAAATAAAAATAAAAATCTAACTCAAGAATTAGGAACAATATATTATATAGCTCCTGAAGTTTTTAAAAATAATTATAATGAAAAAGTTGATATATGGTCTATAGGTGTTATATTATTTATCATGTTATGTGGTCATCCTCCTTTCTATGGAAAAAATGAAGAAGATATCAAACAAAAAATATTAAAAGGTCCTTTAATTTTTCCACCAAATGAATTTCAAAAAATTTCTCATAAAGCAATTGATTATTTAAAAAAATTATTAAATTATGACATTAATAAAAGAATCACTGCAGAAGAAGCTTTAGAAAATAAATGGCTAGTAAAAATGTTAAAAAATAAAAATGATGAAAATAGCTTAAAAATTGATATTATAAAAAATTTAACAACTTTTACAAATAAATTAACTTTACAAAAAGCTATTTTAAGTTTTATGGCAAATCAAATTAATTTAAATGAGGAGATTAAAATATTAAAAGATGAATTTAATAAAATAGATAAAAATAAAGATGGTTTAATTAGTAAAGAAGAATTAATTCATTGCATGGAATTGTTGTATCCTCATGAAGAAGCTGTTAAAAAAGCAAGTGATATTTTTAATGAAATTGATTTTAATAATGATGGAAATATTAATTTTTCAGAATTTATTACAGTAAATATGAAAAAAGAAAAATTGTTAAATGCTGATATGTTAAAAAACGCCTTTAAAATTTTTGATTTAGATGGAAATGGTTACATTACTATTGAAGAACTACAACAAACTATTCCTTTAAATGTACAAAATAAAACAAATTGGATTGAAATTGTTAAAGAAGTTGATTTAGATGGAGATTGTCAAATTAATTTTGAAGAATTTAAATATATGATGGATAAAATAGCTACTGAAGCATAAAATATTATATATAAATTTATAAATGAAAGTTATTAGATGAAATTAATTCTATATATATATATTTATAAGCATATATATATATATTATATAAATATATATATATATATGAAAATTTTATTTGAGGATTGTTTAATGTAAATATTTTATTAAATATATATTATCATATTCATATGAATAGGTAATATTATTCATTTTTCCTTTTTTTTATAATAAATTTGTATTTTATAATAAATATTGTAATCAAATATTATAATTATATAATATATTAATTAAAATTAAAATTTATTTTATTATTATATTTATTTAATTATTATTTAATTATAAAAATTAAAATATCATATATATATATATATATATATATAATTAATATTTATAAATAAATTGGGGATTGGGGATTGGGGATTGGGGATTGGGG
>JAEEGK010021842.1_pt1 | contig 13495 bp, 5 predicted proteins | sample 8958771 | NCBI WGS metagenome assembly JAEEGK01 (sample SAMN16246547, study PRJNA631951) | gut metagenome | biome: gut microbiome; feature: rumen; material: SC-attached | host: Bos | place: Iran: Karaj | collected 2018-10 | reverse complement strand
CATCATTTTGTCCCATTTGATTTAATTTAAAATTTATTCTTTTAATTTCATTTTCATAATAATTTTCAATTTCTTTTATATTTTTTTTTACTTTTGAAACTTCTTTTATTTCTTTATCAATTTCTCCTGGAATATCATCTTTACTGTTTGAACTATTTAATTCATTTCTTTCCATTAATTTTTTTATTATATTATTAAATTGTTCAGAAGGAAAATTTTGATTATTTTTTAATTCTCCTGCAATTGCTGCATCTTTTAAAGTTAATAAAGGTTCTATTTCAATATATTTATAATATAAATTTTTGACTTTTTCTTCTATATCTTCTGAATATCTTTTTTCTGGAAAATTTCTTTTTTTATCTTCTTTTTTATTTAATTCATTTATATATTTAGGATTTATTGTTTTTGCTGTGTTTATTAAATTTTCATTTTTTTCTTTTTCAATAATATTATTCTGTTTATTATTATTAATATTTAATAAATTTTTATTATTTAAATTTATATTATTATTATTATCATTTAATAAATCTTTTTCATCTTCTTCCTCATCATCACTATCTTCTGCTTTTTCATTTTCTTTTTCAATTTTTTGTTCTTCTTCACTTTTATTATTTAAAAAAGTATCTAATTGATTTAAAATAACATTTTGTTCTTCTTCTATTTTTTTTTCTCTTTCAAATCTTTGTTTTAATATATTTTTTCTTTCTTTAGATTTTTTCTTTTTTTTCTTTAAATTATTTTCCATAGGTACAGGAACATTTTTATTTTTCAAATTTTTTTCATAAGAACTTTCAGAATTATTAGAAAATAAAGAATCTTTTCTATACAAATTATCAAAATGAGTTTTATATTTATTTTGATTACTTTTTTTTAATAATTTTTCTAAATTCATTAATTTTTTCTTATCATAATTTAATATTTTTCCTCCATCAATTAAAGGTTCTTCACTTTCACTTTTATTCATTGTTGATAAAGGAATAATTGGTTGATTATTATAAAAAGATTCTTCACCATTTATTATTAATTCTACATTTGATGGTTCATGATTCATTTGATTTCCAAATATTAATTTATTATTATTGTTTTTTTCTTCCACTTTTTTTTCTTCTTTCATTTCATCTAAAAAACCTTCTATTTCTTCATTTGAATGATTTACACTAAAATCTAATATTAATTTTATTCCTGAATCATTTATTGAATTATTTGTTAAGTGAGATATTGATAAATTATTTTTGGATTGATTCATATTTTGAACTTGGTTTTTTTTTATTTCTGATGTAAAATTATTTGAAATAAATTTTATTTCTCCTTTCTTTATTTTTGAAGTTATTAGTTTTTTTAATTTTTTATTTTTGTTGAAATGAATCATAAAATCTGAAGCGTTTGGTGATTCTGGAATTTGTAAATTTATATTATTGTTTAAAGGCTTTGAATGTGTTTTATTTATTTTTTGAGATTTTTTTAAATTTTTTTTATTTGTAGGTGTTTCTATTGTGTTATATTGAAGCTTTAATTTTTTTAAATTTTTCGACAAAGAATTTGAATTTTTCATTATAATATATTAATGATTAAAAAATATTTTCAATTATTTTACCGATTTTTTATAAAATATAAATTGGAAATAAATTAATTCATTTTATTTTCTGAATTTAATTATATAAAAATATTTTCTTTTTCATAAAATAATTATTTAAATAATTATTAATTACAATTAAGAATATAAAAGAACCTTAATAATTCTGAAAAAGATAAAAGTTTTCAATTTTTCATTTATTATTTAAATAATATGTTAATTTATAATTTTTATTAAATTTTTTTCTGATATATTTTAATATTATAGAATTTCTTGTTTGTTACTTCCTCTGATTTTTAACAATTAAATTAATTTAAAAAGATATGAGTTATATAATTGTTCATCATTTAAAATAATTTCTTTTATAAATTTCACCTAAAAAATATTTAAATTTAAGATAAAAAATATATAAAAATATTAAAAATAAGTGAATAAAATGGAATCATCTGAATCAAATAATGATGCTTTTGAAGTAATTGCATATGAAAATACATTTAATCTAGTTTCTTGTGTTCTAATAGATGAACCAAATAATGATAATCAAATATTAATATTAACAATAATAATTAAACTATTATCAAATATTCTTAATACAGAATTAATAGAAGAAGAAAACGAAAAATTCAGAAAAATAAAATTATCAAATCCAAATATTCAAAAAATATTTAAAATTGAAGGAGTATATGATTTTTTTATATATTTAGGATTCACAGAAGCACCTTTTGATAATGAATTATATTTATATTTATCAGAAGAATATGTTGATATATATACTCTTTCAATTATTCTTCCATACTTAAATTTATTACTTTTAAATATTCAACCTGATATAAATTATTACAATTCAAATAAAACATCAAATGATTTTAATTCTCAAAACAATAATTTTGAGGACGAAAAAGAAGTGAAATATAAAAAAGCAAATGTAATAGATATATTAAAAAATACAAAAGATGTTAGATTAGGAAAAACATTAATATTACCAGAAAATTACGATAAAGTTCCAGTATATAAAAATACAAATAATAATGATGATAATAATAATAATAATAATTATAATGAAATGTCAAATACACCAAAAAATAATTCAATAAGAAATCCAAATTATAAACCAAAAGATGGTAAAACATTTTTAAAAGAAACAGCAGCAATAAGAATAAAAAACAGTAAAAATTACCATTCAAAAAATAAAGAAAATTCAGAATATTTTAAAAATGTAAAAAATAAAAACACCAAAAATAATAATAATAAAGATAAAAAAAATGAAAAGCCAAAAATAATGACATTAAATGATTTATATTATCAAAATCCTGAAAATACAAGAATATGTAAAGATGAAATAGGTAAAAAATGTTTAGAATTAACAAATGAATTTAGGAAGAAAAATAAATTACCAGAATTAGAATGGGATGATGAAATATGGAGAGTAGCATATGTTCACAGTGAAAATATGGGTAAACATAAAGTAAAATTCGGTCATGCAGGTTTTAATGAAAGAATAAAAAAATTTAGATTTTATTTTTCAATGGCTGCAGAAAATGTTTTTATGTGTAAAGGATATAGTCAATATCATATTGCTGCAATGGGAGTTAATGGATGGATTAATTCTCCTGGTCATAGAAAAAATTTATTAAGTAATACTTCACATTGTGCTATTGCTACTTTTAGAAATGGTTATGGAGAATTTTATCTTACTCAAATTTTTGTTAGGAAATAATATTTTTTTTTAATTTTTTTTCTATTATTTTTTGTTTGGAATATTATTAATTAATATATTTTTAAATTTGGAATATTTATTATTATTGTTCTATTAAATTTTTTTCTTTTTTTGGGAAATTTAAGTGTTTTTTATTTATTTTTTCTATTTTGTTTTTTTATTTATTTATGTTTAATTTATTTAATTTTAATTTAATATATTTGAATTTTATTTCAAATGAAAAGAATTCCTACTGAAAGTACAACAGAAACAAATAATGATACAGATAGAATGTTATTAATTAAAAAACAAAATAAAAAATTAAGTGAATTATATAATATAATAGAAAGTCAAGAACAAGAAATAAATAAATTACAAGAAGAAAATGAGGAATTTGAAAATTTACAAAAAAAGTTAAAAATAAATGAACAAAATTACTTATCTTTAAAAAATAATTTCAATCAATGTAAAAATGAATTAGCAGAAAATAATACTAATTATAATTTATTAGTTAAAAAATATGAAAGTTTAGAAAAAGATTATAAAAAATGTCAAGAAGCATATTTAATAAGTCAAAATAAAATTTTTGAATATGAAAATACAATAATTGAATATCAAAGTAATTTAAATGGAAAAGAAACAGAAAATGTTCATTATGAAGAAAAAATAAAAGTTTTAAATTCAAAAATAAACTTTTTAAAAAATAAAAATGATCAATATGAAAACCAATTAGATGAATTCACAAAAATAATTGAAGATAAAAATAAAAAGATAAATAAATTAGATGAAGATTATGAAGAATTATTGTATGAAAAAAATGAATTAGAAAATAATTATATTAATAATATTGAGGAACAAAATAATTTAGGAACAAATATTTTAGAAATTGAAAACCAAAGAGATATTGCTTTAAAAGAATTAAAAAATATTTCAAATAAATTAGATGAAGCAATTAAACAGATTAAAAATTATAAAAAAGAAAATGAAGATTTAAAAAATTCTAATCAAGAAATATTAAATGAAAATGAGAAATTAATGAATGAAAATTCTTCTATAAAAAGTTTAAATGAACAATTAAATTTAACTCTTCAAAATTTAAATAAAGATAATAATGAATTTATAGAATACTTTGATAAAGTGTTTGAAAGTTTTTCTAAAGAAATGTCAAATATAATAAATCAAACTAAATTAAATCTTGAGTCTGTTAAAGAACATAATTCTATTATTTTTATAAAAAAAATCGATACAGAACCTTCTTTTAAATTCACAGAAAAATTTTCAAGTGCTTTAAAGAATTTTCCTTCTCTTTCTTATTTAATTTCTTTATATGATGATATTATAAATTTAAATTCTAATGTTAAAGAAATTTTTTCTCCTATTACTAATAAATTAAATAGTATTTATAAAGAGTTAGAAAATGAAAGATTTGAATTAAAAAATAATGAAGAAAAATATAAAAATAAAAATCAGTATTTAGAAAATAAAATTGAAGAATATTCTTCTAAATTAAAAAATATTGATAATGAATATAAATTAAATATAATTAAATTAAAAGAAGGAAAAGAAAAAAGTGATTATGAAATAAAATCTATATCGAATTTTATTGGAAATATTTATAAAAATTATATCAAAAAATATAATAAATTAATATCTTCTTTAGGTAATCCACAAAGATTAAAATTAAGAGAAATTAATAATAATATTACTATAAAAGAAATTATTATTGATTTAGAAAAAATTTTAGATAATATATCTGCTTATACTTTATATTTGAATTCAAATAAAAATGAATATATAAAAAATAATGCTGAAAAAGATTTGTTTATTAAAGAAAATGAATTATTAAAAAAAAAAATTAATGAATATGAAAAGAAAGAACAAAAACTTTTAAATGATTATAAAAATAAAGAAATTCAATTAATAGAAGATTGCCAAAAAAAATTTAATGATGAGATAAATAAAATTAAAGAATCTTTGTTTGAAGAAAATGATAAAATTAAAAAGCAACTAAAAATTAAAAATGAAGAATTAGATAAGATCACCAAAAACTATAATTTATTGTATTCACAATATCATTTATTATTAGGAAAAGAGGAGACAAAGAAACTTCAAAATTAATTTAAATAACTATTTTTAAATAAATCCATTAAAATCAATTTTTTTAAAACAATTATATATTATTATTTTATAATTTATTTACTTTAATAATTTCAAAGATATTTTATTTTTCATTTTGAATACGTAATAATAATTTAGAAAACTCATTATCCAAAAAATTATTTAATAGTAAAAGAAAAATGAATTGGAATGATGATTCATTAAAGAATAGAATTTTTTCAAATTGAAAATAATATATTTAATAATAATGATAAAAAAGACAATAAAAGAAATTCTGAAAATTTTTTCAATATCAATAATAAAAATGAAAATGACTTTGAAAGTAATTCTAAGTTTAAATCAACTTTTTCTTCAAATGAAATAAAAAAAAATAAATCAAATCAAATAATTATTTAAAGCAATACAAAAAATAAAATTAAATGTAGAAGAAAAAAATAATAATATTAATAAATCATTTTTATTATCCACTCATTAGAAAATAGATCATTTAGAATAACATAATATAATATTTAATAAAATAGACAATAATTTTGATTATTATGAAATAAAAGTATAAGAGAAAGAATAAAATTACAAAAAATTTCTTAAAAAAAAATGTTTTTCCTTTTAATTATCATTTAAATATTAATTATAATAATTAACAAGGAAAAATTCTTTCAAAGAAAAAAATTATAAACAAATTTTTTTTAAAATCAAAAATAGTTTAAAAACTTATTTATTAAAAAACAAAAAATTTATCAAGCTATTAATAATCTTTTCAATGTTAAAGAATAAATATATATTGAAATTGAAGATAGAAATATTTTTATGAATTTAATTGTTCTTGTTAATAATACTTTAATTCAAATGGTAAATGTTGAAATTTTCTTTATATAAAATTTCTTGTAAAATTGTTGGTATTACAAAAGGTTCTAAAGTCGAAAAATTTTATTTTTGAATTATAAATTTTTAAATTTTTTTTTATTCATTTATATATTTATATATTTAAATTATAAAAAAATATATTCAAATGATAATAAATTTTTTTTCTTTCATTAAAATAAGAATATTTATATAAATAAAATTTAGAACTTATTGTTAAACATAATTAAAAAAATATAGAAAATTTATTATAAATTAAATAAGAGATATATTTATTAAAAAATAAAAATTGAAAAAATTTTAAAAAATAAATTAAATATGTCAATAAACAATAATTATCAATCTCATCTTTATTTTAACCCAGAAATAATAAACAAAGAAACCTCAAATTACAACTCAATAAGGCAAAATGTGACACAAATAAATAATGAAAATTCAAAAAATAAGAATCAACCAACTTTAGAAATAAATCCAATTGCAATATCTCAAATATCAAAAACGAAAAATCCAATAAAATTTCAAAATATTCAAATATCCCAAAATAACAATAACATTAATAATAATTATATAGAAATAAATGAATATTTAGGTAAAGAAGCTAATCGTCCTTTAACAATGGATATTTTAGATATGAAAGTAAAAAATTTTGAAAGTGGAAAAATTTCGAGTAAAAATATGGGAATAATAAAAGCATATGGTGCAAATACTCATGAAGGTTTAATTAGAAATTATAATGAAGATAGAGTTTCAATTATTATTAATATGAATAAACCTAAAAATTATAATTCAGAATTAAAAGGTAAATGGCCTAAAGTTTCTTTTTTTGCAATTTATGATGGACATGGAGGAAAAAATTGTGCTGAATATTTAAGAGATAATTTACATAAATTTATTTGTAATGATATTAACTTTCCAAATAATATACCAGAAGCAATTAAAAATGGTTTTTATCAAGCAGAAAATGATTTTTTGAATAATATTGCTTTATCTAAATTAAATAATAATGTTAATGATAGAAGTGGTTCTTGTGCAGTAGTAATATTATTAGTTAATAATAAAGTATATATTGCAAATGTAGGTGATTCAAGAGCAATTATGTCTACAAATAATGGAAAAAATTTAAAGGAAATAACAATTGATCATAAACCAAATGAAATAAAAGAAAAAAATCGAATTATTAAAAATGGTGGTAAAGTTTATCAAAGTCAAACTCCTTTAAATAATAATAATAATAATACTATTAATCAAATACTAATTGGACCTTATAGAGTTTTTCCAGGTAGATTATCTGTTAGTAGAACTATTGGTGATATTGAAGCTAAAAATATTAAATTTGGAGGTAATCCTAATGTTATTATCGCTGAACCTGAAATATATATTTTTGATTTAATTAATGATAATATTGATTTTTTCATTTTAGGTTGTGATGGGATTTTTGATCAAATGAATAATTATGATATCTTTAATTCTGTTTGGATGGTTATTAATTATTTTTGTAAAAATGGAGCAAATGTTCATAATATTTGTGGGAAAATTGTCGATTATGTTTTAAAAGGAGCTATGGCTAGGAAAAGTTTTGATAATGTTACTTGTTTAATTGTTACTTTTAAGGATTTAGGAGATCAGAAATTATTTGGGAAAGATTTTGGAAAAGGAGATAATATTAATAATCTTGCCCACAATAATAATAGTAATAATGAGGAGATTTTAAACAATGATAATAATGGTAATTTTAATGGGAAAAATACTGGGGAAAATAATATTAATTTTAATAAAAAACTGGAAAATAAAGATGAAAAGAAAATTAATAATACTATTAATGATAATATCAATCATAATAGTAATAATTATGTACATTATAATATTAATCAAAGTATTAATAATAATTTGAACAATAATATACACAATATTAATAATAATTCTAATCTTAGCAATAATAATAAATTAAATAATAACAATCAAATTATGACCAACAATAATAAGAACCACAATATCAATAATAATAGTAAAAATTCAAATGATAACATACAAAATTCATTTTTGAATAATATAAATGAAAATAAAAATGAAAATCATCACACTCAAACAAAAAATTTGAATAATGATAAAGTAATGAAATTACAAAACTCTCCTAAAAATTTAATTATTAAACCATATTATTTAAATCCAGAAAATAACTTTCAACAATCAAGATTTACTCAAAGAGAAACAAATACAATTTTTCAATTGAGTAAAAATTCAAATTTAAAAAGTTCCAAATTACCAATAAACAATATAAGTAATGATACAAATAATAATAATTATATAAACAATAGTATAAATTTAAATATAGAAAAATATTCTCCAAAAATAATGAATAGAAGATATAGTAGTACAGCAAAAAGTAAAATTGGATTTTCTCATAGCAATTTATTTGAGAATAAATTAAATAATAGTAATAATAAATATAGTATAATGACAGAAAGAATTTCTCATCAATATTCAACTCCAAAATATAATAATCAAAAAAATAATTATTATACTGAACCAAATAATTATAATTCATTTATTTTTATGTCAAAAAAGAATCCAAAAAGTAAAAAAAATTATAATAATAATAATAATGGATTTAAAAAAAGAAAAGAATTAACTTTAGATATTCATGATAATTATAATTTTTACTTGAAAAATAATGTTCCTAATAAATTTAATTCGATTAATTCTAATTTTAAAGATAATGGATTTTTATCTTATACAGTTGGAAAAAGTTATCAGTTTAAAAATGAGAAAAATGATTTATGGAAATAAAAACTTATTTTGTAAATAAATTATAATATGTGTTTCGTTATTTATATTTTCTTTTTTAAAAAATGAAATTTATTTTTGAAATATAATATTTTTATCTAGTAAATTAAATAATATAATTAATTATTGAAAAAAAAATTTTTAAAATTAATTATTGAAAAAATAATGGAGAATCCAAATAATATAGAAATTAGAAATAGAGAAAATAATGAAAATGAGCCTGAAACATTTTTATTTTTATTTGAAACAAACAAAATAGAAGAAAATTTTTATGGATTTGGATTAAAAACAATAGTAAGGATAATTTCAATATTTACTTTATTAATATCAATAATTGAATTTTTTGATGCTTTTGGAAATGAAACTTTTATAAATTTAATTTTTGATTTAATTATTTCTATTATTTTATTAACAGTTACTTATTATGGTTTTTATTCCACTATTGATTTAAATGTTAATAAAGCATATTTAGCTTATTTAATATATGCAATTTTATGGGTTGTCTTATTAATTAAATATTTAGTTAAATCTACATTAATGATATTTGGTTATATAATTATTTATGAAAATGATTTCTTCAGATTAGGTACTATTTGTTATATTCTTATAGAAGCTTTTATTTTAGTAATGTATTTATATTTTGTTTGGATTTTTTTTTGCTATTATGTGAATATGAAAAGAGGGAATATTCAATAAAATATTAATTATTTTATCATTTAAACAAAAAAAAATTAGATAAATCTGCTTTTTTATATTATAAATACTAATAATTCATAATATTTATATTATATTTATTGGTTTTTTTCATAATTTAAATAAATTAGATATACATATATCATTATTAAAGCAATTCTTTATTTTTTTAAAAAGTCAATTCTTAAATCTCATTCACAAATAAAAAAAATTAATCATTTCATTTCATCTACTTCTATGTCACTAAATTATAGAATTTTAATTATACTTATTTTTTTTAAACTTAGGATTCTTCAACATCCTGTAAATACTGAACAAACAAAATATCTTTATTTGAAATCTGATTTTTTTCAACTTCCTTAACATCTTCATTTAAAAATTTTTTTTCCAAATCTTAACGTAACTTTCTTAACATCAGAAGAATCAATAAATTCATCATTATTAATATCAAAATATCTAAAAGTAGATTCTAACTTTTCAATTTTTATAACTTCTTTTACATTAAGATAATCCATAATAAATTCACTATACTAAAATAAAATATTTATTTCTAAATTTTTTAATTTGTTTTTTGTTGCATTTTTTTTTATTTTATCTGTCCTATTATTTTTATAATATATTTATCTATAAGGTTTTTTATTAAATACTAGGTTATAATTCTTTAAAGCAATAAATATATATTTAATTAAATAAAAAATACTTTACAAGAACTTTTTTCAAATCCGATAATTCTACATTTGTAAAATGACCTCCACTTAATAAGTTTTTTAATTTCTATATTTCTCCAACACTGTTTCCAATGAAACTTCTGAGTTTTCCAAGAATAATCTTTTACTAAATTATTATTTGATGTTTTTTTTTTCTATTTTCTTATTTTCTATATTTTCAGACTATATATAATTTGTCAGTAAATATATGATTTCTTCATTTATTTTGTTTTTTGTTTTTCTCCTTTCGATTATATTAATATCTTTTCTTCTTTTATTTTTTCACTACAAGATATTTTATTTGCCTATATTTGATTATTTAAAATAAGATTTGTTGAAAAACATTGATTTATTCGAGTAAAATACAGGAATTTTTTGTTTTTTTTATATTTCCTTTTCATTTTGTACTCATATATCGTAGTATTTTTCTTTTCCCATTTTAGAGGTGTTTATATATATTTAAAAAATAAAAATAGTACTATTTATTTATTTTTACTTTAATATTAAAAGGTTTAATCTTTTTTTTGAATGTGTTTAAATATTTAAAATAGTTTTTTATGTTATTCACTAAATAAACAAACTAAAAAAAATTTGGGTAATAATTTTGAATTAAGTTCAGGAATATTTTGAGTATAAAACAATAAATTAAGTATAACTTCTCTAAAATCATTATTAGATTCAATAACTTTTCTATCAAAACAATGAATAAATTGAGAATATAATTTATTACAATTTTTAAATAATTTTAAAGGAGAAAAAATCAAAGATTTAAAATCTCTATTATAACTAAGTAAATCAGATGTAAAATGTAATTTAACTTCTTTTTCTTTAATAGTTCCATCATAACTTGTATTTTCTGCAAGTTTTAAAGTTTCTTTTGAATTTTTATCATTTAAACCTTCAACATTTAATTTATATAATGTTGTATTATCTTTTGATTCAATTGATTTATAAAAACCATTTATTTTATTTTGTTCTTCTTTGAATTGTTTAATATCTTCTTTTTCATTCTCATAAAGTGTTATTATTTGACTAATTAAATTTACTAAAGATTCATTTGGTAAAATTCCTCTTTGATTTAAAATATTAAATAATTCAATATAACAATTCATTTTTAAAAGAAGAGAATAATTTCCATTTTTAATTTGATTTGAACAAATATTATAATAGGTAAAAATGATTTTTTGAACATATTTTCTTAAAGAAAAATTAATTGTTGATAAAATTTCAATGATTATATTTTTAAAGTTTTCTATTGATATTTTTTCAGTCATTGTAGTAAAAATAATTAATAAACAAGTTTTAACTAATTCTTTATAATCTATAATTTTATTTTCAATATAAAAAGCTTCAATTGTATTTGGAATATCATCTTCTTTTAAATCTTGAAAAGTAGGAGAATTTTTTTTTAATAAAGAAGGAAAAATTTCTTGAAGTTGAATTTCATTTAATTCATTTAATATATGCATATATTTAACTACAATTGAATTATCAAGTTCACATCTTGTATATTTATATGATATTTTTTTTGGTGTAATTGTTTTTTCTATATGTTCTGAATTAATATAATCTCCCATAATTTTAGTCAGATTTTCTTTATAATATATAAAAAATTTTTGAAAATGAATATAAGTTGCATTTTTATCTTTTTTCTTTTTATATAATTTATCTATAATATTCATATAACTGAAATTTAATGGAGTATTATTAGTATTATTATAATATAATTTTTTTAAAATTAAGAAATTCTCAGCAAAAATATAATGAGATAAAAATATAGGAATTGGAGTAGTATATTCAATAAATTGACTAAATGAATCTACTTTTAAAGTATCACCTAATATTTTCAAAAATAATTTTTCTTCACTTTTTAACCCAGGAATAACTTCATCAACATTTTTAAAATCTTTTCTAACAACTTTATAATATTTTCCATTTGAATCTGGTTGATCTAATTTTTCCAAAGAATATAAAGGATAAATAAAGCATAAAATATCAATATAAAAATCATAAAAAGCATCTTGAATAATTTTATTTAAATTTAATTTAGAAGGTTCAATATTAAAAAATTCAAAACCCATTTTATTTCCAGCATTATAACTTAATTTATTAGAAATATCTCTTAATTTAATAACTAAATTAATAATAATTTTTTCTAACATTCCATTTCCTTTTTGATTATTAATTAAATCTTCTAAATAATAAGTAATTTTTCTAATATTTTCATCATCTTCAGAATTTTCTCCAACATAAGAAATAAATTTATTATCTAAATCAATAGAAAAATGAGAAGGAGTATCATTTAAATAATTTTCTACTTCATTAGTATATCCAAAATTAAAACCTAAAATAGAAGGAGTTGGTTTTCCAACTAATTTACTATCAGTATGATCCATTGTTTCTTCTTTTCCAACAGAAGCAATTTGCCAATTATAAGGAGTATCAAAAGGAAAATTAAATGAAGTTATTATTAACATTGTTAAATTTAATATTTCTATTGTTTTACAAAATACATTCACTTGTTTTTCTAAAAATGTTAATATAAATGCTTCAACTATTCCTTCAAAAGGTAAAACATTTAATACTTCACATATATTTATATCAAAATATGGATATCCTGTTAATTGACTTCCTTCTATTCTGAGTTGTTCTAATTGTAAAAATTCTTGTTCTTCTTTTTTCCTTACATATTCATTTAATTCTTGTTTTGGAAGTAATATATAATTTTCATTCATATTTACTGGTGCTGGAATAAAATTTAATATATTATATATTTGAATTTCCATTGGAATTTCTAAAGCTGGTAAAGTAAATTGTTTATGAATTTCAGCAGATAAATTTTTAAATAGGTTAAATAAAGGATATTGACTTATTGTTAAAAAAGCTTTTGGAATAAAAACTTTATGTTTATTTTTCAAAACGAAATTTTCGTAGAAAATATAAGCATAAACATTAAAAGTGATTTTTTCATTTCCATCAATTGAATTATTTTGGAATATAATATTATTATTATTAACAAGAGGATCATATTGAATAGTATTTGAAGGATCATCATCTGTATGA
>JAEEGK010021841.1_pt1 | contig 13495 bp, 10 predicted proteins | sample 8958771 | NCBI WGS metagenome assembly JAEEGK01 (sample SAMN16246547, study PRJNA631951) | gut metagenome | biome: gut microbiome; feature: rumen; material: SC-attached | host: Bos | place: Iran: Karaj | collected 2018-10 | reverse complement strand
ATAATATTTACTTGTTCAAAAATATATATTCTATGAATGAAGTCAAATTGTCTAAAAAACTGTGAAATATTTATATTAATAATATATATTTATATTATTAATATATTAAAAAAAAATTATTTAATTAATAAAAGTATAGATATATATTACTTTATTTTAATATTTCTTGTTTTGTCAAAATAAAAATAAATTTCTTTGTTCATTTTCAATGTAAATGATTACACATGATTACTCAAAATATTTATTTAAAATATTTAAAATATAAAAGAAAAATAGTATTAATATTTTATTTAATAATAATAAATATAATGGATGATACAATGCAAATAGGTTTAAATTTAATATCTAATATAACAGACTATAAAAAAGACTTTAACCCAAATGATTTATTTTGTGGAATTTGCTATTGTATATGTTTTGACCCAATGCAATGTAAAAATAAAAAATGTGGAACATTGTTTTGTAAAAAATGTTATGATAAATTAGAAGAAGAAAACTATTGGGATGATGTTATAAAATGTCCTTTTTGTAGAATGATGTGTGGATACAGAAATGCATATGAAATAGAAGAAATTATAAAAAAACTAAAATTTTATTGTGAAAGGAGTGTTTTTTGTACTGAAGAATATAACCAAGAAACATTATATGAAAAACATCAACATTTAGATTATTATGAAAATGAAGATTATATGTGTCAAAAATGTTTTAAAATATATGATTTAAAAGATCCAAACCATACTAAATGTGCAATATGTTTACAATTATTTTGTTTTGAAAATATTAATCAAATTAATTTAAAATTTCAATCCAATGAAAAAGTAGAAGGACATATTAAAAAATGTTATAATTGTCGTTTAGGAATATGTGATTCTCATATTAATTTTAAAGAAGATATCAATTTTTTATGTGAAATATGTGAAAAAAATGAGGATTGTGAATTATGTAAAACAACAAAAGCCAAAAGAATATGTTCATTTTGTAGTAAAAAATTATGTCCTTCATGCATAAAAAAATGTGAATGTAAATTTGTAATGTGTAAAGATGATTCATGTATAAAACTAAAGGCAAAATCATGTCCTGATTGCTCAAAATCTTTAAGTAACTTAAATAATAATATATGTGTTCATCCTTTATTTTTTAATTGTTCAAGATGTTATAAAAAATGTGATATTTGCAAAAAAAATATAACAAATGATTTTTGTGATGATTGCAATAAAAGAATATGTGTTAGTACATGTTGTGCAAGGTGTGAATCATGTAAGGATATTTTTTGTAAATTTTGTACTCAATATTGCTCAATTTGCAAAAGCATAATATGTTTTAAATGTGGAGATACATGTAATTCATGTAAAAAATCTTTAGTTTCATGTAGAAATTGCAAAAGTAATGCAATTAAACAATGTTGTTTTGTTGATAATAAGATTCAATGTGTTAAAAGATTATGTATGCAATGTTGGAAAACATGTAATACTTGTCATAAAGTTTATTGTAATTCTCATATTAATAAATGTTATAAATGTGAAGAATATTTCTGTGAACTTCACCATTATTTTTGTGAAAAATGCTCAAAAGAAAAAGATGAAAAATACAAGAAATTATGTTTAAAAAAGTGTTCTACACAATGTATTGGATGTGATAATATAATTAATGATTTTTGTAAGAAAGAAAATCATCCTAAGGATTTTATAGAAATGAAAGAATGTGGTCATTATGTTTGTAATTCTTGTCAAAAAAATTGTTCTAAATGTAGAAAAGAACTCATTAAATGTCCTCAATGTATAGGAAATAATTTATCTTTTGAACAATGTCTTATTTGTGGTCTTTATTTATGTAATAAATGCTGTGGACATTGTAAAAAATGTGATAACGATTATTGTAATTTAGATCATATATGTGTTAATTGTGGAAAAAAGAAAATAGAATGTTTTCATTGTATTGTTTCATTGAAAAAAAATTGTAAAAAATGTAAAGAAAAAATCAAAGTTTGTATAAATTGTAATAAATTGTTCTTTTGTGATGAAAAATGCTATATTCAGTTTAAACAAAAAAAAAAATCACAAAAAAATTCTCATTTATGTCCTATGTATTTATGTGCAAAACATCAATAATAAAAAAATTAATTATTCACTTGAAAAAATATTAAAAATATTATTTTTTAATTTTTATTAAAAAAATGAATTTATTTATTTATTGTTTTTATAAATTTTTTTTTGAAAAAATTCAAAATAGAAAATGGATAAATATTTTTTTTTAGATGAATCAAACAGTCATATTATTCATCCTATAACATTATCCTTTTCAGAAGAAAAATTATCAAAACTTTATTTTGATTCAATTTTTTCATATAAAACAAATATAATTTTTTCTTCAATTGAACTTTTTTTTTCAATAATTGTAATAATAATTTCAATTATAAGTTATGTAAATTCAAAGTCAACAGTAAATAATCTTAGATTATTTATGGGAATATTAATATTAATATTTTTAATGATAAATTTAGTTTTTTTTCTTCTTGTAAAAAATATTCAATTATTTAGAACTTCATTAATGAATTTTAGTATTTGTGTTCAAGTTGCTTCTTATAAAATATTATTTTATTTATTTTTATCTTTATTTTATACAGAATATTATAAAAATTATAAAGACATTGCTCCAATCATTTCTTTAATTGAAATGTTTTTAGCTTTATCTTTTATGATTTTTATAGATGATAATTTTGTTTTTCATATTTTAACTCATATTACTACTTGTATTTTAATATTTATTGTCGAAACTTTTTTAATTGAATTATGTCAATTTTCATTTATTTTTCTTTGTTCTTTTTGTTCTTCAATTTTAATTTGTGTTTTTTGTTATTTACATCAAAGATATAAAAAAATAGAATGGTTAAGTCATTATAAAAAATTGACTGATTTAGAATATTATTCTAAATTATTTGTTAATAATACTTTTGTTATGGCAACTTTTTCAAGAAAAGAAATTTTAAATTTTAACCCAACTATAAGATATCTTCTTCTTAATTCAAAATTAAAAGAAGAAATAGATAAAATTATCTTAGAAGAACCTGAGTCAAAATTAAAAAGTGAAAATAATATAAATTCAAAATATATAAATGAATTAAGTTCAATAACTAAAAAATTAATTTTTTCAAAAATAAAAATAAAAAATGAAAATTTATCTAGTGTAATAAAAGAACAAATAAATAATATTCCTTCGGATGAAAATAACTTTATAGAAAGAATAGATACATTTTTTTCAATATTAAGAGATAAAAAGGAAATATTTAAAAAAATATATTATTTAGGAGAAATAAATTTTGATAATGTAAATAGACCATATTCAGTATTTATAAACGTAAATTCATTAAATGATAATATTAATTATTTAGCAATTGGATTAGATTTTCCAGTTGAAGCTTCTCAAAATTTAGATTTATTAGGAAAAATATCAATATTAAGTTCTAAAATTACTCATGAAATAAAAAATCCTTTAGCTGCTGTTGAAACTCTTGTTTCAGAAATAAAAACTTTTATTGAAAATACAGGAATTAATGAAGTTATTAATAAATTAGATGCTATTTATGATTATTCTGAATATATGAAATATATTACTAAGGATTTTGAATTTTTTGCTTTAAAATTAAATAATATTTCAGAAGAAAATAATGTCACTGAAGTTGATATTAAAAGAGTTAATTTTAATGTCATTGTTAATTTTGCTGTTGAGTTAATTAAACATATTTGGAAAAATAAAAATAGTAGAGTTTTAATTAAAAAAGAAATTGAAAAAGATATTCCGGAATATATTAATACAGATGAAATAAGAGTAAAACAAATAATAATAAATTTATTATCAAATAGTTTAAAATTTACAAAAATGGGAAGTGTAACTTTAATATGTGAAAATTATGATAATGATTATATATCAATAATGGTAAAAGATACAGGAATAGGAATAAAAGAAGAACAAGTAGATAAATTAAATCAAGATGGAACAATGTTTTTAAAAAGTAATGAAAATAATAAATTTGGTTCTGGTCTTGGATTAAGTATAGTAAAAGATATGGTTAAAATATTAGGAAAAAATTTTAAAGTAGAATCAAAATATAATGAAGGAACAAGAATATCATTTTTATTAAATAAAAATATAAATTCAGGTGATCAAGAAATTGAGATAATGAATAATAATAATAATACTAATAATAATAAAAATATAAAAAATACATCAGCGAATAGAAAAGAAAAAGAAAAAGATAATTTAAATTCATCAACATCAGCTTTAACAGGGAATACTACTAATAATAATATAGAACAACTAAATTATAAAAATAAAAGAATTTCATTATTTACTCATAAAGAAGAAAATACAAAAAGAGAAGAATATATTTTAATGAAGCCTCAAGATATAGCATCAATACCAAATGGATTAAAAGATGTTCAAAGTAATTATTTAAATTTACCAAGAAAATCAATGAATATAAATTCATTAAATAAAAGAAGTGGTCCTTTTAATTTAATAAATAAAGGTAGAATGTCTGTGATGGTTAAACCTCAAACTTTATATTTACCAAATATACCAATTCAAGATAATTTTGAAGAGTTTTCTGAATCAAATAGAAATGGAAGAAAAAAAATTTATGCTTTAGTTGTTGAAGATGAACAAGTCTTAAGAAATTGTAATGTTAATATTATTACTAAATATTTCCAAGAAAGAGGAGTTGATATTTCTATTGATGAAAGTAATGATGGAATTGAATGTATTTATAAAATTTATAAAGGATTTACTAAAGATAAGAAATATCAATTTATTGTTACTGATGAACAAATGAATACAATGAATGGTACTATGATGACTAATATAATTAGAGCTTTAATTGAAGAAAAAAGATTTTATCCTATTAAAATTTATTCTAGTTCTGGAAATAATATTGTAGATGATAATTTTAAAAAAAATTACGAAGGTGTATTTTCTAAACCTTTAATTATTGAAAATGTTGGAGAAATTTTTAAAGATAATGTAGTTGATAATGTACCAATTGCTCAATAAATTTAAATACATTATATTTTTATATATTTTTTAATATAAATTTCAAATAATATTATTTATTTGATTATATTATTTATATATAAAAAAAATGTATATTAAATTCTATTTATATTGACTAACTATTTATTTAATAAAAAATAATGTCGATAAAGCGTTCAAAAAGTAATATCGATTTCAATTATTGTTCCCTTGAACAAAAAACAAATTTTAATTTGGATTTATTTGAAAATGATGATAGAGCTCTTTCAATAACAGAAGATTCTTCTTTTTACATTGAAAGTCCTTTTCCTAAAGAAGAAAGTGAAGATATCTTAATAAATATATCAAAAAAACAAAGAAAGTTAAGTAATTATAGTAATGATGATGGAATAGCTTTTAATTCAAGAGAAAGTATTTTAAACTGGGCTGATAATGTTTTAAAATCTGTTAATTTAAATGAAAATGAAAGAGAATCTATATTTTATAGATTTTCTACTTGTTTTGATTTAGTTATGGATAAATTATTTATTGAAAAACAATCTATTAATAATGAAGATGATATGAAAAAAATGACTATTACTATTTTTTTATTAACTTATAAATTTGAAGGATTTTTAATTGGAAAAGTTTCTATTAAAAATTTAGTTGAAGCTTTCTTATCAAGTATGAATATTGATAATGAAGAATTAGAAAATACAATTCAACAAAGTGAAATGAAAATTTTACAACTTTTAGATTATAATCCTTTTTGTTTAGAAAATAATATTTATGAATTAAGTTTGATTTTAATGGATTTACTTAAAAAAAAATTTTCTTTATCAAAAGTACTTTTTGATTTTATTGAAGAAAAATTAAATAATTCGAATAAAAATATTATTTTAAGTAATAAGATTTTATTTGAAACTATTCCTTTAGATAAAGCTGCTATTTCTATAACTTCTATAATAATGTTAATGAAAAAAACTTTAAATGAATTAAAAAATAATAATCCAAATGCTAAAATATTATTGTTAGAAGTTGAAAATTTAGATAAAAATTTCTTTTTGTATTTAAAAAATGATTTAAAAGTTTTAAGATTTGGTAATTGGGGAGAATTTAAGAAAAGTTGTTTATTTTTTCAAAATCAACTTGAAAATTAATTTATTAAAACATATTTTTATATACTTACACAAAGGAATATAGTAAATGTAAATTTATTAATAATGGGTATTTATTTTTTAAAATTATATTAAAAAAATAGTTTAAAATAATTGAACTACCTTTTTTTTATTATTAAATCTAATTATTAACTTAAAAATTAGTAAAATTATTAAAATAATCTCTCATCCCATTTAATAAGCTGTTTACCTTTTTTTCTTTTTTTATTTGATTCTAAACTATTTTTAAAGGGGATTTTGTTTGCCAATTATTAAAAATAAAAAATAAAAAATAAATAAAAATTCTTTTAATTCATTTTATGTTCTTTAGAAAGCTATTAATTATTTTTTTTATTATTTTCATTTTTTGTAAATTAAATTATCTCTTTTAAAAAATAAGATACTTTTCAAAATAAAACATTAAATGATATTAAATAAATAAAAAATATAAAAAATGTTAAAAATCCAAATATTTTTATTTTTAATTCCATTTTCTTTATCTCATCATAATCAAGATATAAATACAGATATCAATTCAAGTTCAAGTTACTCAACAATACTAAAACATAATCAAATATCAAAACGAATGGATAAAATGAAATATAATTTTGTGTTGAATGTTGAAAATTTTGAAATTTTTGAAGACATAAATTTTAAATTTTCCATTAAACACAATATAAAAAAAGTTAAAATCGAAAGAATATATTATCAATTTTATGATAATGAAAAATTTATTTTTGAATCATTTGATAAATTAAATAAAAGAATACAATCATCAGTGACGGTAACAACAAGTCATTATTATCATTATTTTCAAATAGAAAAAGTAAATGGTAATTCTAAATATCTTTTAATTCAAATTGAATTAAATTCCAATGATCCATCAAATGTATTCACTTTAAAAAACACAGAAGAATTTGAAGGTGGTTTTGGAACAATAGGATTATTATTAATTTTTATAGTTTTTACTATTTGTGCATTTGGATGTTTCTTTGGATTATTTTATGGTATATATAAAATAATTAAATCATTATTCCCATTTTTATTTCATCAAATAAATCAATTTAATAATTATCCAAATAATTATCCAAATAATAATATAATCCAATATCCTCAAATGAGTACTAATGGTTATATTTACCCTGTTGTTGCTGTTAATGGTAATAATATGAATAATTATTATATGAATTATTCACAACCACCTGAAATTATAAATATTAATCAAAATAATTATCCTATTAATATGGAACAAGCTCCTATTAATGTGGTTAATGATTCTAATATAACTAATAATTCCTCTACTCCTATTACACCTATTTATGAAAAACCTCATTAATTTTCTTTTTATTAATATTCACTCTTATAAATTAAATATAAGGATTTAAATATAATTAAAAAAATCTAAAACTAAAAAATAAATATTAAGTTTTAAAAATTTAAGAAAATGAGATATTATAATTATATCTATACTTAATTTTTGAATAAAAAAAGAAAATAGAAAAATAATTTTTAAACTAAAACCCCAAAAATCCAAATAAGCAAATAAATAAAAAAGCAAAATTTACAATTATAAAAAGAACCAAAATTAAAGCAATCAGTTCCATCTCCTTCAACAACAGTAAAAGTATAACTTTCATAATAAGGAATTTCAATAGTAGAAATAAAATTATCAAAACTAGAAAAAACATTAGAAGGAATAATAAATCCTTGATTAGAATATGAACTTAGACCATTATTTTCAGTTAAAAAACCACATCCATCAAATCTATTAGTTGAAGTTGTTAATTGTATAGTTCCTTTATCTGTTACATTCCATAATTTTTTAGCAAAACTTTCACAAATTCTTATATTTGTTCCTTTTATATAATTTTTTTCATAAGGTGAACATCCTAAACAAAATAAATCTTCTAATTCTGGAAATTTTCTTAAACATCCTTCTGGAATTAATTTTAATGTCTCTTCTCTTATTATTTCATCGTGAATTATTGTACAACATGCTATATCTTTGTATTTATAACATTTTTTTAAATTTGGAAAAGGCTATTTATTTTAATTCATTTTTTTATTTTAATGTTATATATTTTGATATTTTACATTTAATGGAGCTACTCCTGTTATTGTACATTGAGATGGTAATGTTTGTGTTTTTTTAGTTAATGTTAATGTTATTATTTGAAGAAGTATTAATTGATTAAATATAAAATATGACATATTTGACAAATTTTTATTTAATTTAATTTTTTTTATTTTTTTAAATGTTTTCTCTTGTTGTTAGATTAATTTTTTTTTCATAAATATCAATTTGATATAAAATAGAAATGAGATTATTATTCTTAAAATAAAAAAAAATTTATTTTATAATTTCCCTTTCTCTTATTAAAAGTTTAATATTAAAAATTAAAAACTTGTTGTCAAAGAATAAGGATTTATTAAAAAATATATGGGAAAGAAACTATTAAAACTTTTATTTTATAATTCATCTAATTATTTTATAAAGTGAGTTTATTTCATATAAAAAAGAATATATTTGAAAATTTAAATAGTCTATATATAATATAATATTTAACTGATTTATATATTAAAACCCTTAAAAAATGAATATATAAATCATAAAATTTACCAAATTTAAAAACTAATATTCCATAATTAAGAATTTGAATCAATAGGTTTATTGCATCCAGGACATCTATTAAATTTAAAAACATATACATTATCATTAAAGCATTTAGTACAAAGTAAAACAGGACAACCACAATTAAAACTAACAGTTCCTTTTTTAATTTTGCAAAAATGACACATTTTACAATCATCATCAGAATTATTCGAATTTTTTTTTTCTAACTTCTTCTTTTTTTCTTTTTTAATAACCATATTATCTTCTAATAAACAATTATGAACAGGACATTTTTTATCTTTCTCAATACTATGTTCTTTACATAATCCACAACCACAAGTTGAAAAAGAAAAAATTGATTTTTCACATAAAATACAATGATTATTATTATTATTACTATTATTATTATTTCCTTTAAATTTAGAAGAAATTACGTTTTTTTTTATTTTACTAATTATCCCAATAGGAGAACTTGAAACTGATTTTTCATCATTAAATGAAATTGTACCTGAATTAGTTATATTAGTAGTATTTATTATAATATATTGTCCTGAAGTAGTTTTTCTTCGACCAACAATATCTGCGCTTATAACTTTTTGAGATATTTTTTTATTTCTTCTTTTAAAATATAATATACATGATATTATAATAATTGTTATAATAAATATTGGGAGAATTACTCCTAAAAAGATATGAAGTTTAAATAAAGTTTCATCTATTTCGCAAAAGCCATATGATACCCTATAACCTTTTTCACAGTGAACACAATCTAATTCTGTACAATATTTACATTTTTGAAAAATTTGACATTTTGTATTATAACATTTAGAATTTAATAATTCATATCCTGGTTTACATTGATCGCATTGATCTTTAGATGCACAATAATTACAATTTGCTACATAACAATTTGCTAATCCTCTAAATTCATTTATTGAATTAAAAACATTCTCTGACATATTTTTTATTTTTTTATAATTTTTTTTTTAAATTAAAAGATTAAATTTGGTCGATGTTAGAAAAGTTATTTAATTTTTTTTTATTTTTGATTAATTATAATTAATGTATTTGTTAATAGATTTTAGGTTTTAAGAATTGTGAATAAGATATATAGTTAAAATATTTAAGTCAAAGACATAAATATTAAATTATTTAATTTAAAAAATAAAAAAATAATTTTCTTTGTTTAAAATTTGTGATTGTTCGTGATTATTCATAAACAATATTTATTATAAGCTTCTTAATAGATTTTTGAATAAGATTCAATTTAAAAAATGATTTAAAAAGAATAATATTTTCATTAAAATTTTAATGATTATTTTTTTTTATAATTAAAAATTTTAATATTTTAATATTCTTTTAATTATTATATGTAATAAATCTAAATTTATTTTTATAAGAAATATTATAAATTATTGTTTTTATTTATTTTATTTTAAAAATCTTAAATCAATCTCTATTAAAATTACACTAACTCTTTAAAATAAAATATAATTTTATTTCAAAACCGAAAATGATATATATATAAATTTATTTCATATTTCAAAAAAAACAATTATCTATCTAAACAAATAAAAATGTCGAAAGCATCACTTGAAAGTATTATAACAAGCTTTTCTAAAGACGAATACAATGATTCATTTTGTTCTTTTGATAGTGGAAAATCCACTTCAGAAATTGAAATTGAAGTAGAATATATACTAGATAAATCCTCTCCAATAGAAAATAAAACAGATGAAAGAATAAAAACAATATCCTTAATTTTAGAAAGGTTAATAAGAAATAATTCCTCAAAAAATGATTGTTCAAATAATTTAACCGAAGTATTTAATAATGAAGAAGTACCAGAAATTTCACTATATAATTATTTAATGCGTATCAAAAAATATACTAAATGTGAAGAAAATACTTTGATTTTAAGTTTAATTTATTTGGATAAAATATGCTTGAAAAAAATTAACTTGTCTATAAATAATATTTATAAATTTCTTTTTACAAGCATTTTATTAGCTATAAAGTTTAATGAAGATCGTATTTATAAAAATAATTATTATGCTTATATATTAGGAATTTCTCCTATTGAATTAAATTTAATGGAAAAAAATTTTCTGGAATTACTTGAATATCAATTGTTTGTCAAAGACAATATATTTAATACATATAAAAAAGCTTTATTATAAATAAGTTAGGTATAGTAAGTCTTCGATATTGTACTTTTTAATTTCTTTATTTGATGTACTATAATATTTAATAAGGTATATATTATGTAGTCTATATTCTTTTTATTTATAAATTCAAATGTAAACTTTTTAAATTGTATAAAAAAATAATATTTTTTTCAGAAATCATTGATTTTGAAGAAAACAAAGAAAAAAAAAAAAAAGAAAAAAATATAAAATAAATTATATTAAAATATCTAATATAATTTAAATATTAAATTAAAACAATCAAAAAAATAGAAAATATAAAAAAGATGTAAATTATATATTAAAAAAATGTAATTAATTTTACACTAGGTATAAATAAAATAATAATAAATAATAATAATAAACTTATTAATTTATTTTATTAATAAGAAACAAAAAAAATTTTTAAAAAATTATATTTTTGTTTTCACTGAAAATAAATTTTAATTAAGTTTAAAAATTTAGTAAAAAATATTATTCAAATGAAAAAATTGTTAAATAAAGTAATTAAATATTTATATATTTGCTTATTATTTATTAAGATAATAATAAAATCATCCTATTATTTTTCTTCTAAAATTCTGAAGAAAAATTATATAAATTTTCATATAATTTTTGAGCTTCCAATAAAAATTTTTTTTTTTGTCTCATTGATTGTTTCTTATCATATTGTTTGTATAATTTCCCATAATACATAATTTCTCTTTTTTCAAATTCATTATGATATTTTAAATATTTAATATCACTTATATCTTCTTTTAACTATATTATTAAAAAAATAATATTTACTTTTTTATGTTTTTCTTTATCAATAAAAAAGGTATCATTAAGTTCTTTAAATTCAGGAACAAAAATATTACAATGTTGAGTTTTTTCTTCAATTTTGAAAGAACCCGAACAAAAATAATTAAAATTATTTATTTCTTTTTTTTGTTTTAAAGTTTTATATTTTTTTATTTTTCTCTTTTCTTTATTATAATTATTTTCTATAAATTGTTATTATATAAATTAATTACTTATTGAAGAAACAGAAGTTTCTGAATTTATAGATTTTTCTTTTCTTGATCTTTCTCTTTTATGACATAATACTGATAATTTTTCATTAATATCTTTATAATAGTTTTTTTCTTCATTTGAAAATTCTTTATTATTTTTTATTTTTTGTTTTGGTTTTTTTTCACTTTTCTTTTTCTTATTTCTTTTTTTTTGAATTTCTAATGAATATTCATCATAATATTTATTCTTTTCTTTTTTTGATGGGAATTCATCCATAAAATAATCAAAAGCAATTTCTTTTGGCTGAGAAATAACAATTGATATATTATTTTTCATTAATTAATATAAAATAAGACAATCATAAATATATTAATTTATCAATATTTTTTTTTAAAAAATGAAATAAATTAATTTTTGCAGTTCTTAAAACAATATTTGTATTAAACCTTTTTTTATTTTATTCATTGTAATAATTGAAAAACTAAATCTTTTTGATTATAAATTTGATTTCTCAACCCAATCATTTTAATTAATAAATATAAATAATATAATTGCTTTATTTTTTTTTTGAATTATAATTATTTATTTTAATCTTATAAATGGTATTGTTTTTGTTAAAGAGATTTTAGATGAAAGGATATATTTATTAATCTGTGTTAAATTAGGAATTTTTTTGTTTATATATTCTCTGAATATATTTATTCAATAAAAAGAAAAAAAGAAATATAATAAAAAGAATATAACCTTTTTAATATTATATTTTATTAAATTGATTAAAAAACAATGAAAGATGAACAAAAAAAGAAAATAATGAATAAATGAATAAAGTAGTTAATAATTTAAAACCTAATAATAATATAAAAACTAATAATGAATTAGGAAATTCATTTGAAAAAATGAATTATAAAATGATAATTTAAGGGAAAAATAATAAAAAATAGATATTTTTACATTTTGAAAAATTTAATAATTTAATAAATCAAACTTGGACAGGTTTAAAACAAAATAACACAAAATTAATAGAAATAAAATAAGGTAAAAATTATTCAAAAAAAAATATAATGATTTAAATAATAATATCAGAAATTAAGGTTTTATAGAAAAAAAATATATTATAATGGTTATTATATAAGTTCTATTAGTGAGAAAAGATTTAATATAAATAATATAATTTCATATTCAAATTATTTATAATCAAAAAAACATAATTTGATTTTATCAAATAACAATAAAACAATTTTATTTTTTTGATAAAATCTATGTCAATCAAAAAAATTTAAATGAAAGAAGTTTAAAAAGTGATCAACATTTAAATAAAAATTGTTCAATAAAAATAATTAAATGAAATGGAAGACTTTTTAATAAACAAAATTATAAACTAATTATATAGATTACATCATAAATAATTTTCTGATGTTAATTTTTCTTTTTAAATATTCAAAACTTTTTATTCAAAAAAAACTCATAAATTTGTATAATTAATAAATAAATAAAAATAATTATTATTTTATTGATTTTATTTATTTTCTATGCAATAA
>JAEEGK010021840.1_pt1 | contig 13495 bp, 16 predicted proteins | sample 8958771 | NCBI WGS metagenome assembly JAEEGK01 (sample SAMN16246547, study PRJNA631951) | gut metagenome | biome: gut microbiome; feature: rumen; material: SC-attached | host: Bos | place: Iran: Karaj | collected 2018-10 | reverse complement strand
GTCGAAGTATTTACTATTCCTCGATAGCTCAGTCGGTAGAGCATTCGGCTGTTAACCGAAGTGTCGTAGGTTCGAGTCCTACTCGGGGAGCTAACGAGTTCAACATTTTGTAATCGCTCAGTGCACAGCACTTTCGCGAACAAACTGTAACGAACTCTGATAAAGCCACTTCGTGGCTTTATCCCAAAATCCGGCTCCGTGGTCAAGCGGTTAAGACATCGCCCTTTCACGGCGGTAACACGGGTTCAATTCCCGTCGGAGTCACTTATTCTTAGGGATCCTTAGCTCAGTTGGTTAGAGCAACCGGCTCATAACCGGTCGGTCCTGGGTTCGAGTCCCCGAGGATCCACTTGCAGAAAAATGCATATAAGGCCCAGTGGCTCAGTTGGTTAGAGCGCCGCCCTGTCACGGCGGAGGTCATCGGTTCAAGTCCGTTCTGGGTCGCGAAAAAGAGTCTTTAAGGGCTCTTTTTTATTTTCATTTATTATGCTTTTTGATATAATTATTTCGATGTGTTCATCCCTTTTTTGAAAGGAAGATAGTATGGTTGAGTATATTCTTGGAAGTTTTCTTCTTGATACGGGAAGAATTGATGAGAAGATGCTTCGCGAGCTCATAAAAAAACAGGATGATACCAGAGTTAAGATGGGACTTATCGCAGTAGCGGAAGGCATGATGACCCTTGATCAGACCAATGAGGTAAACATTCTTCAGTCTGCCATGGACCAGATGTTCGGTGACATTGCCGTTGCCAAGGGGTATCTTACCGATGAACAGGTCGATTATCTTTTAAAGAAACAGGGTAATCCCTTTCTTATGTTTGTCCAGACTCTTATTGATAATGATGTTATCAAGATGGATGAGCTGGATGGCATTCTTGCCGAGTTTTGTGAGAAGAACGGATTTTCCGAGGAGCAGCTAGCCGATTTCAAGACAGGTGATGTCAACAAGATCGTTCCTATTTTCCTTCCCGCTGAATGTGAGAAGTATTCTGTTATAATCGGCACCGTGATCAGAACTCTTATCAGACTTGTGAACAGAAATACCTATATCGGAAAAGCAGAGATCATTGACACATTCCCTGAGAACGATCAGGTTAACCAGGCACTGATCTGGGAAGAGGGTCTTGTGGATGGATTTTCCGAAGACAATGGCGGACTTCTTGAGCTTTGTTCTGTATTTGCACATGAAGATTTCACGCAGCTTGATGAGGATTCACTTGATGCTGCGGGAGAACTTCTCAACTGTGCGAACGGCCTTTATGTTTCATCCCTTTCCAGAAGAGGCGTATTCCTTGAGATCACTCCTCCCAATTACGGAAAGTGTGGCGATGATATGAAGCTTTACTCTGTATGCAGGGTTCCCGTATGTCTCGGAGAAAAGAAATTTTACTTTACTGTAGCTGAAGTTAAATAAGAGGTGGTTTTATGGCACTTGCGAAGATAATGATAGTGGATGATTCGAGAACTTCCAGAAAGCTCATGAGAACTATTCTCGAGAATAATGATTTTGAAGTAGTGTGCGAAGCTACAAACGGCGAAGAAGCATTCCTTAAGTATAAAGAGTTAAAGCCCGATGCTGTCACTATGGATATCACAATGCCTAAGATGGACGGCATTGAAGCACTCAGCCTTATCCGAAAGGACGATTCCGAAGCGAGAGTCATAATGGTTTCTGCTGCCGGACAGCGTGAGAAGATGGTTGATGCCCTTAAGCGCGGTGCGGATGATTTTGTCACCAAGCCGTTTGAAGAAGAGAAGGTTATAAGCACACTTAAAGAAGTACTGAAGATCAAATGATCATAGACCATAAAGTAAAGGCTTTGCGCAGTAACGCAAAGCCTTTTTATTTGCTTCTGAATCAGAAATTCTTTTTTACGGAAGAGAATACGAACATATAGGTGATGATCTGGAAAAGAAGAAAACCGCAGAGAATCATTACCGTAAGGTATGATCCGGAGATGAATCCGAGTCCTTCAAGGATCTCAAGAAGTATTACGGCAAGGCATACGGCTGCAAATCCGATGCTGCAGGTGATCCGTCCGGATCTGTCGCGTATTTTGGAATTCAGTTCGTCATTTACTTCTACGGACTTGTTCTCCAGTATCTCCGCATATCTCTTTTTGTTCTTTTCAGAGGACCAGTAGAAATGACTGATGATGTTGCCGAGGCCGAGTGCGCATCCCGCACCTCCTATTCCAAAGCATATTCCGATCATGTTTCCCTGAAATATGAAAGCTGCGGCCAGAGCAGCCACTCCGGCAAGAAGCGCAAGTATTCCGAATAAAAGGTTAGTATTTTTCATTTATTATCACTCCTTTCGTAGATGAATATTTCTTCAATGGTTTTACCGAAAAATTCTGCAATATCAAATGCCAGATCGAGAGAGGGATTATATTTGCCGTTTTCTATCGAGCTGACAGTTTGTCTTGAGACTTTGAGAGCCTTGGCAAATTCTTCCTGATTCAGGCCTTTTTCTTTTCTCAGTTCTTCAACGCGATTTTTCAATCTTCATCACTCCTTTCGTTTAGAATGTAAAGTTAACTTTACATAGTTTATACCACTGAAAAAATATAATGTCAAGTTTCCTTTACAAAAAATATCAAGGAGATTTGCATGGCATCGAAAACAGGATATTTGTTGACATAACGGACTATAAGTAATAAAATACCAATGTTGCATTGCAATATGAGTGCGCGTAGCTCAGCTGGATAGAGCGTTTGACTACGGATCAAAAGGTCGGGAGTTCGAATCTTCTCGCGCACGCTTCTCATAGATGGCTCCGATACCCATGAATACTGGGTTTCGGAGCTTTTCTTATGCGTTAGATTCTCCGGACCACGCCGGACCACTCAGCATATTTGCTCGATTATCTGGCGTTTGAGCTTTTCATCGACTTTACCATCTTTGATATATGCCTTGGTCTGCTCTGTGGTTGTATGTCCCATCCATTCACTCAGAGTCTTAAGATCTATGCCGTGCTTATAGCAATTGGTAGCATAAGTACGTCTGACATCATGGAGGGATCTGATAACCGTGTATCCGAGATCATGCTGCATATGATACAGCCTGTATTCGAATGTACGGTGTGTGGTGGACTTTATCACGCCTTTCTTACGATATTGGAAGATGAAATCATTATCTTCTACAGGGATACCGCTAATCCGGTTATGATCTTTTATAGCCTTCAGGCATTTTAGGGCTGTCTTATTAAGCGGGATGAATCGGTCACCTGCAGGTGTTTTGGTATGATTGTTAATTGTCCTTCCACCGCCTGTTGATTCACGCTGAATATGAATCTCTTCCGAGTCCCAATTGATATCGAGCCATTTAAGAGAATTCAGTTCTCCGATTCTAAGGCCTATGGCAAATAATAAGATTAATCCGTAGAACAATGGATCTTCACTTGCCAACCTGAAACATTCTGATATGATCTCTCCGGTTTCTTTTTCCGTGAAGAAAAGCTCCTTCTTATCGTGATGGATTGGTGGCTTGAATTCGTTTGGCTCGAATTTAGCCTGGAGAGCTGCGTTGTATTCGGTCCATCCCTTTTCCATGGAATAGCCTATTAATCCGGACACTACTCTTTTTATTCCGTTCCAATACTTTCGTGTGAAGGAATGTCCATTAACTTTCTTACAGTAAACAAAGAATTCTTTGATATCGGCAATCCTGATCTCGTTTATATCCTTATCCGCTAAAGCGGATTCTGAAATATACGTATTGTAGGTGCTGATATCCTTTTTGATAGTCTCTGCTTCTCTGTGATCGATACGGGTTTGTAGGTACTCATCCCAAATACCGTTAATGGTATGCTTCTGTATTCCCTTGAGATCCTCCAATAAGGTGATCAGGTCGGTTCTGCGGTATTTCTTTCCTTTGACTCTGGCGTAATAACGATACGAGTCACCATATGGGATTTTGGATATTCCGTATTGTTTTAGTATTTTCTCCTCTTTTTCTTTTATCATTTTCTTCCTATCCTCTTCTGTGAAGAGCATTAGGAAGGCGTCAGAGGATATTCTATCATAATCGGAATAATTGTCTATTTGCCTTGCAGAAACTCCAATTAGGGAGTTATTACAATATTCGGTTTTCATAATATCTCCCTTCATTGTTTTTTTTCTGAAAAAACAAAAAAGACACCCGTGCGGATGTCTCAGATTTATCCTTTTTGCTCTGTTTTGCTTTGTCCATTATAGAGATTATCACAGGAAAAACCGTTTGAAAAGGTACGCGAGCGGTAATTGAGCGGTAATTGAGCGGTAACTGAGCGGGACATGAGCGGGACATGAGCGGTAAAGAAACGAAATTGCATTTTTCAGTTTTTGTGAATTCGTCATTTTGAGATTTAAAAAAATGCTCCCTGGGGAGAAAAATTAAAAATGAAAAAAATCATACATTACAGATCAGCTGCTTTTAGCAGATGTTAGGGGCTTGGGGGTTTCCCCAACAAGCAAAAAATTTCATCGGTATATACCGATGCCCTGCTTGCCGCGACCGGATTACATATTTATAATCAAAATTGATAAAGTGGTATATCAAGGGATAACGTTCGGAAGGAGGGGCAGACATGGCAAGAAAGGTATTAACAGCAATAGCATTATTCTGTTTCAGTTGCCTGTTTTTTTGCGCTTGTGGGAATAATTCGATAAGCGAAACAAACTGTTACGAATATGTTGATAAAGAGGAAGCCAGGTTGATGCCTCCTGAAAAGCCCGAAAAAATTACAGTTACCGGTCATCCCTCCCCCGGATTGTTTTCATATACCGATATAGTTAAAATGAATTCTATTTCAGAATATCTTAAGTCTCTTGAATTATCTCCTACAGATTTGGACCCTTCGCAGTATGAAGGCGGAGGTTGGGTTATAGAGTATATTTCAGAGGGGGAGACTATCAGCTTCTGCCATTCCGGAAATATGTTTTTCCAAACTCCGGATAAGAAATGGTGGACTATTCCTTATGAGCAGGCATCGGCTTTCGATTCGTTGATTAGATCAATGATTCCTGAAGAATTGCCGATTGAAATTCCCTATGAAGAATGGAAAACGGATCAGGTTGCAGCCGAACCCATAGGTTTGACCATGAATGCATATAAAGGGAATTCTGTCGGTGTTACACTTGAATTTACGCAATCCGGTGGAAATGTAACAGGTGTGCTTCAAACGGGAACTTTTTTGGAACTTGAGAAATTAAATGAAAATGGAGAATGGGAAAAGCAGGAATATATCAAAGATAATGAGTGGGATGACAGGGTATTCTCAATTAACACCTCCGGTAGTACGCAGTTACCCACATTTTGGTTTTCTATGTATGGAAACATGCCCGATGGAAGTTACCGAATTTTAAAAAGAGTGCGTGATGTCAGAAGCGAATATGATTACGATGAATATGAGCTTTATGCTCAGTTTACAATTCATGATCGTTTGATTTTGGATTCCTGGGAAGAAATGGGAGTTATACCAAGTACGGATAATTGACTGAAACAAGGTGATTGTAATCTATAGTCGGAGCAAATTATATTTCCAGGATAACGTTCTATTGATGAGGTGAAAAATGAGTAAATTTACAAAATTGTATTTTACATTATTCATTACATCTGTATTAGTATTCTCTGGATGTGGCAAAATTTCCAATCAAGATGATAATGTGCAGAATGTTTCGTTAAGTACTGATGATCCCAATGAAAGAATGTGCAATTATCTAGCAGATAATAGCAAGCAATTGATTTCAGGAATTGATGGTGCTGACGATATAGATGTAACAGTAACTTGTGATGATTCCGAGAAATACTCTATCGATATAGTTGTGATTTTGTCAGAAGGCTATGAGGACAAATCTGAAGAAATAAAAGAAAATATTGAAGAATTAATATCCAAATCATTTACTTTTAAAGATATTAAGATAGCCTTTGATAAGGTATATTTATACGATGAGAACAAGGAAGAAGTTTCTGATACAAGAACTTATGCAAGGTTTTCAGGATGTTTTACAGCTACTGTCGAGGAATTGTTGCCTGATTACTATGCACTTCCGGGAAAGACTATAGCAGTAGTTCATTTTTTTCAAGATCGTCCGTTTTTATTGAGATTTCAGGATGATTTAACTGATAAACTCTCAGAAGGGGAAACATATGTATTCGAAATAGATACATTTGAAGTAGAAATACCTGAAGGCACGCAAAGTGTAGATATTTCAGATTATATGTACTCTATTGTTGTTACGAGTTATAGACCGGCGGAAGAAAATGAAAAGGGATTAACGGAACTGCAGGCAACAATTGAAATAGTGCAAAAATAATACGATATATGCATGATTGGTTTACCGTCGAGGAAATCGACGCACAAACATTCGCTATAAGTGAATGCCGGCATTGGGAAGAACCTCATTGCTATCTTCTTTGCGGGAAATATAGGAATGGATTACGATTCTTGTAAAGAAACGGAATTGCGTTTTTCATTTTTTGAATTCGTCATTTTGAGATTTTAATAAAATTGTTCCTCCGGCGAAATTTTAAAATTAAAAAAATCATACATTACAGATCAGCTGCTTTTAGCAGATGTTAGGGGCTTGGGGTTTTCCCCAACAAGCAATTTTGCCTCTGTGTACACACAGATGCCCTGCTTGCCACGACCGTGTTACTTGCTTAAAACAGTGCGAAATCAGGGGATGTTTACTCTTTGAGATAGAAAACCTTTGATATTTTTCAAAAAACCATTTAGAATGAATTTGCAACTTAATAACGAGGCGTGATGCTTCCTAAATTCGAAATTCTGTTAGTATACATTTATTGCCGTGGATGAAAGTTCGCCGTAGTAAATGTTTAGAAGATTCTTGGGTGATCTTTGAACAGAAATAATAATTTAAGATTCATTACCTAACACGGGTGGTTACTTTTAGGAGTAGTCTATTTTGCGTTAGGAATCATGCCTCTCTGAAACAATTACTTTCAGGAGGTTTTTTTTATGGAAAATTTCAATGAGACTTTTAAAGGAGCTAAAGTTGTTGAAGATCAGATTGGGGGGTATGCATTTAAGAATTCATTATTGTTAAGACAGGCTTTTGTAAGAAAATCATATTCCGAAGAAAACGGTGGAGAAAACAATGAGATCCTAGAGTTTATCGGAGATAAAGTATTAGATTTGGCTGTTATCCGATATCTGATTAAAAGATATGGTTCTGAGGTATGCTTGAAGAATATTCAGGGTGGAGCATGGATTAATCTAAATGACCATATACAGGTTGAAAAAGAATTTAAATGTGATTTATCGGAAGGCGATTTGACCAGACTCAAGCAGAAGATGGTTCAGAAAAAAGCTCTTGCGAGAAGAATCGATGAGCTGGAAATTGGCAGATTCCTTATTGTCGGCCAGGGTGATAAGAAGGGGAATATTTCGCAGGAGGATTCGGTAAAGGAAGATCTATTTGAAGCTATCATTGGAGCAGTTGCACTTGATTGTAATTGGGATATAGAGAAAATTCAAAATGTCGTAGAAACGATGCTTGATCCGGACTCCTTTATAGAAGATGACGAAGAGGACGACTTTGTAAGCCTGATATACGAATGGACAGAACAGAAATATGGATATGAACCTCATTTTAAGTATTTTGATGGGGGAGTAAGCAGGAGCTGGTATGTTCGTCAGCCTAATGTGATATATGAAAGGTTGGAGGATACTTATAAACTCAATAACTATAAAAAGTCTTGCCAGGTAATGCTGTCAATGGATATGCCTGTATTTGAAGGATATGGTGAATCAAATAATCAAGCAAGAAAAGCAGCATGCAGGACGGCATATGAGTATTTAGAGTCCCATTCAATGCTGTTAACGATAAAGGACGAGATTCCTGATCCTAATGAAAATGATGCAATTAATCAATTGGAAATCCTTGCAAGGAGAGGCTATTTTACTCTGCCTGAATATGATTATAAGGAATCACATGATGAAAACGGGAATCCTGTATGGACAGTAACATGTAAACTTGATGGCTACGATTGTTGCTTTACTCAAATCTCTGCTTCCAAGAAGCAAGCAAAAAAGCAAGCAGCATTCAAAACACTAAACTATATATTGGAGCACTATGATTCAAGTAATAAGGAGGTGCTTCAATGAAGAAAAAGTATTATGCGGTTGCAGCTGGAAGAAAACCCGGAATATATAATTCCTGGGAGGAGTGTGAAAACCAGGTAGATGGGTTTTCAAATGCAAGGTTTAAAAGTTTTAAAACTATTGATGAAGCAAAGAGGTATTTGAGCGATAATACATCTTCTGTCAGTAATTATCGTAAGGTATGTTTGTTATGTGCTAAACCGATGAATACCAGCCCTGAATTATGCGCTGCCTGTAGAAGAAAGAAGGGAGCATTAGAAAGCAGATTATTTGACTATAGTCACGGGAAAATCGAAAAGGTCTCTAATCGGAATTTATTGTATCTCAAGGAGAGGCATAAAGAAGGAGATATTTTTGATTATTTGATGAAATCTCCCCAAAGTTATTGGGAGACCTTTGGGGCTTCGCTAGAACATAGAAAGGAAAACAAGAAGAAATATAAAAGCCATTTGGCAGAAGATAAAACATATAGAAATGACGAGATAATTCCAGATTTTGCTAAATCGCTATTAGGTCCGACAAAAGAGATTTTAAAAGTTCAGGGAAATAGAACGAATCCCCAGATAATTTATAGGTGCAAACGGTGCAACGAAATGTTATTTGCCCGTTATTCTGAGTATACAGCTAGTTCCGGACACGATTGTGAAGGCATTAAATCATCGGGAGAGATAATCGTAGAAGAATTCCTGAAAAATGAAGGGTTAGATTATAAAACACAGAGAAATACTTTACGGTGTAAAAATCCTGATACCGGGCATGTCATGCCATATGATTTCGAATTAACCGGTAAAATGGTCTTAATTGAAGTACAAGGGGAACAACACAGATCATTTATTCCAAGATTTCACGTTACCCAGGAAGGATATGAATATCAAAGAAAAAAGGATACCTATAAGAGACGTTTCGCTGAGCAAAAAGGGTATCGACTTATTGAAATATGGTATGATGAAATTGAAAATGACAGTTTCAAACAGAAAATAAGGGATGCATTGATTATTTAGAATAAGGAGCACAATATGACTAATTGCCCTGGCTGTGGAGAAATGATCAATGAGGGTGCAAAAGTATGCCCTAGGTGTGGTAGGCAAATGGCCAATTATTCAACTCAATTTCCCTGTCCGCGTTGTGGCGAATTATTGGACTATTATGAGCGCTTTTGCCATAGATGTGGATTATCTATGGTCAATGGGTATTCTGAGGAGGCTCCAGAAGAAGAAAGGCATAGTTCTTTTCGCCCTATCCTGATAATTCTTATTGTTTTGGGCATAGTAGGAGTTACCTGTTATTTGATTTTTAACACCCCTCTAGGAAGCAAGGTTGGGGTTGAGGACGAACATGTGACTTTTGTGAAAAACGGAAGTCCTATTAGTTATCCTGACATAACGTATGATGAAGCGTTTTCGGCCTTTTTCTCTGACACAAGCTGGGAATATTTTGTCAGTGATAAAGGATTGGATGTTGTAGAATTTAATGGGGATTGTTTGTATTATGATTCTGAAATTACTGTCACTATCCAATTTGTTCTCGATATGAAAAATGGAACGTTTGAGATGGAGTATGTTGCTTTCAATGATGTTCCCCAATCGGTACTTATGTCGTATGCATTAATTACTAAAGTTTTTGAGAGTTACTAATCCGAGAAGAAGTCACATAAAGGGAATGTGACATTATCTTCCAGGATAATAAAACAATGGTATTTGACTTTTCTTAGTATAAATAATAAGCAGTATAGATGAGAAGGAGTTCAAAATGAAGATTAGACAAGTATATTTCAGTAAAGGGTCGTGTATCGTTTCTTTAATCATCGCCGTGCTTTGTATTGCCATAACAGTCATTGCACAATTGATACCATCCACATATACAGCTTTTGCATTCACATATCCGATTGAATACCCCTGGCAAGTTATTACATATTTGTTTTTACACGGATATACAGAGGAAATACTTCCTGCAGATTTTCCATATGCAGCTGTACAAGTTACAGTTGGTCATTTGATATACAATCTATTATTGGTGATCCCGTTTGGGATCCTGGTTGAAAAGGTCATCGGCAGAACGAGGTTCCTGTTACTGTCAATATCTGCATGGCTCGTCCATATGATCTTTACGCTGATCCTGTTTATGGTTATAACACCAAAAGGAGAAGCTAATCTGGCAGCAGGTGCTTCGGGTCTTGCATTCTCCTATATGCCGGTAGGAATGTTCATTATATTTATGCTTGGAAAGAAATATGGATTTAAGCAATTGCTTAAACAGGTTTCTTTTTACCTTTTATTGCCGATTGCGATAATGACATTGATAATCGCATTGAGCCCGAATGTAAAAGGAGTTACCGGAATCTGGTCAATGATAATGCATATATTAGGAATAATAGTAGGGATTATATTTTCAGTTGTAAATCGCAAGAGGATCAACGATTATTTCCAAAGAAATGTCGTATGATCATAGCGAGTTATACCGGAAGATAAAACGATTATTTCATTGTATCTGTCCATTAATTCCTTACTAGTTTACGTTCCAATTCCTCAAAGTCATAATCCTCTCTTTGTGGGAAATTTAAGAATGAATTACGATTCCTGTAAGATGAGGGATAAGGTATTTCATTTTTATATCTGTTTTTGGTATTGTCAGTATTATATTGTCGCTGATTTACCGTCACGGTATTACCGCCATGGTTTTCCCGTGACGGTTTTTCCTTCACGGTAGAGTCCTTATGATCAATATTCGGCTCATCTATAGCTCCGCTGGATTTGTCATCGCGTAAGATGACGTCGGTTGAGAAGTTTCCGGAAGCATTCCTTGACTTGATTCTGGTCAGATATCCTAGCTTTTCCAACTTTAAGATGGAAGCTCTTATCGAATCCGGACAATCTGATACGATAGCGCTTATTCCGTTTATGCTGAATTCCCAATCATCCGGAAGGCTGTAAAGAGTACATAATACTCCACGGTCCTTCATGTACAGTTCTTTATCCTTAAGGATTCTATTACTGATCATTGTGAAATTGTTTTGTGGTTTATCTTTTATTATTGGCATGTTTCTCCTAAAAAAAGTGCAAAAAAACAGACACTGAATGTGCCTGCAATATTTTGATAACATATATTATTTATTGCGTGCTGGACCAAATACGGACCAAATTAAAAAGACGCCTTCCAAATGCCCATGGTTACGGGGTTCCTAATTACGGTCGAGTTCGAATCTTCTCGCACGCTTAGTTTTCAGGCAGGACATAATGTCCTGCTTTTTTTGTGCCTCGGAGATGCGGAAATCATTATGATATAATCGTTTTATATTACAGTTTAATGCACTAAGTCACAAATTCGCAGTTTTAATCAAGGTGAGAAAGGCTCAGAATGTTGAAGCAATTTGAATTACTAGATATCGAAATAGAAGCATTAAAAAAAGACCAAAGTATTTGTGGGGTATTGTTGAGTGGATCTCTTGCTTATGGGAAGGCAAGTGAGTGCTCCGATATTGATCTGATCGTTCTCAGCAATAAAAACGAATTCGCAAGCCGTCGAGTCGAAGGCATTTTGATTGAAGAGCATTATCACACATATGATAAATTGGTTGATGGGTTGGATAAAAAACCTGCTGAAGTATATAAATACATCTATTCAAAGATACTTTTTGACGATGGAAGACTGACGGACCTTATCAAGAAAGCCCAATTCTTATATGACCACTACAAAACGCCAATAGAAGAAAAAGTGAAGATAAATTACTGGCTCACAACAGTCGAAGACAAACTGAAAGGTGCCATTTTCAATAATGATAGTCTGAAAACCTCGTATTTGCTTACGACGAGTTCATGGGAAGTGCTCAAAGGAGTATGGGCTGTAAACGACCAGCCTATGCCGCCATCAAGTATTGCGTTTAATTTTTATGATTCGTTAGTGGTTGTTCCCTTTGACAAATGGTTCGAGTCTCTGTTTGATAAGGATATTAATTCGAGAGCAGAAAGCATGATAAGAATCATAGATTGGATAATAAAACAATAATAGTCAGTTAAATCGGAAAAAAGCTTATGAAGAATAGGATTATGAGAAAAATCAGAACTGCGATATCTTTTATTATGCTAACGGCAGCAATGCTTGTATTCACCGGCTGTGGAAAAAGCACAATCCAAGGAGACTGGGTGCTTGTAAAAGAGGTGGACACTGACGGAACAGTGCTCAACCGGAGCGAACTTGAAGATTTAGGTGTTGCTGAGTCTTATCACATAGAGGACGATGTAGTCAGCTACACCTGTAATTTGATGGGGAAAGATATATCTTTTGACTTAGAGCTTGTTGATAATGGTGACAATACATACGATTTCGTGCTTAAGGACCTTGTATTCGCGAAGGTAACCCTTAAAGGTGACACTTTCACATATACTGTTGAAGGTGAAGAAGAGTCAAATACTATGTATTTTGAACGTGTGAAATAAGCAAATCCGCACTGATGATGGAGGAAATGTATGCTGTATGGTGCATTGTTCGGAGACATTATCGGATCTCTCAGAGAAATACATAATGAAAAGACGGAAGATATTGAATTGTTTCCTAAGGGATCCCATTTTACTGATGATTCCGTTATGACCATAGCGATAGCAGATAAACTCATTCATGATGATAAAGCAGTCATAAGTAATAAGAAGGCTTATGCTATGTGGTATAAACAATACTATCGCAGGTTTCCAAATGCCGGTTATGGTCAGATGTTTTCTTCATGGGCAAACGAGGAGGTACTTTCTGTTCAGAAGAGTTATGGTAATGGCTGCGCTATGAGAGTTACGGCTCTTGGGTACGCATGCGACAATCTGAAAAGTTTATGGAAAGAAGTAGAAGACAGTTGCTATTATACCCACCACAATCATGAGGCTGTAGTTGGCGCTAAGGCGATAGCAACTGCCGTATTTATGGCCAAGAGGCAGGAAGACAAAGAATCAATAAAAGAGTACATTTCGAAGAAATTCAAATACAGTTTTCCAAAGTTGGATGAGATCAGAGCCGGATATGTGTTTGATAGCAGGACATCATATTGCGTTCCTCCCGCATTGGAAGCTTTTTTTGAATCGACCTCTTATGAGACTGCAATAAGAAAAGCAATTTCCATAGGTGGTGATAGCGATACGATAGCATGTATGACCGGAGGAATAGCGGAAGCATATTATAGAAATATTCCTGAAGAGATTATGGCTGAAGGGGTCCGTTTTGTGGATATCGGATTTAAAAATGTGATCAGTGATTTTACGGATAAGTATTCGTGAGTTAAAGTTGGAATATAAATGAAAAAGTAATCAGAGGAATGCATAATGAAAAAGACATTTATTGAGATGAAACTCTTTCAGGTAAAGCCCGATAAACTCGAGCAATTCGAAGCTAAGATTGAGGAAAT
>JAEEGK010021833.1_pt1 | contig 13499 bp, 12 predicted proteins | sample 8958771 | NCBI WGS metagenome assembly JAEEGK01 (sample SAMN16246547, study PRJNA631951) | gut metagenome | biome: gut microbiome; feature: rumen; material: SC-attached | host: Bos | place: Iran: Karaj | collected 2018-10 | reverse complement strand
ATAGATTCTGTGCTATCTGTCGTATAACTGCTAGGATAAGTACCATCTGCATTTTGGATACGGTATCTCTTTGTGCAGTTAAATTTTGGTATGACTTCAAAGCCATTCGTAATAGTATAACTCTTGCCGAGGCGTGGGATGTTTACCATGATATCGTGCATTCCAGCAGTAAGTCCAGTTGGCGCCTTGCAAGAGATATTGAGTGGATTAGTACTCGTAATGTTAAGATCTGTGCAGGTTCGTCCACCAATGGTAGCCGTAATAGCTCCGAGCGTCCTTGATGTTGAAAGCGAAGTGTTAACCGTAACAGTAGGAGCTGTAGTATATCCGGCCACTACCGAGCCGCCCGTAGCAATCGCTTCGCCAGTAGTTGATGAAGAAACATCGGCCATGGTTGTATAAAGAATCGTGGATTCATAGCTTCCAGCTGTGAGTTCTCTGGAGACCTTAAAACCATAATAAACGTCCGTTGTGTCATTCGTGGCAACCCCAGAATGAGAATGGATTAGCGCTTCACTGTCTTTTGTTGGGGTAGCGGCAAATTTGGATGAAGTGGACGGGTTAGTAACACTGTAAGCCGCATCAAAATTTCCTAGCCCAGCCACGGCGTATCCCCAAACACCTGGGAAAGAATCTGTTGTAACGAGAGCAGCCGGCTCACCACTAGTGCCAGATGCTGCGACAATCGCATCATCGCTTAGTTCATCACCCCGCAGGGTCATTTTGTTGTCGGAAGTATTGGATGAAATGTAAAGATTGTATCCACTTGGGGAGTTCGTACTTACCGTGACGGAATCTCCAGAAATAGCAAAAACACGACCCACGGTAGGATCAAGATTAACTGCCACATTTCCAGTAGAAGCAATACTAAGACCATATAGATCTGGACTAATTACGGCCTCGGCTTCGTTCTTCGAAAGAACTGGTGGGAAGAGTGTCAAAGCCACAAAAACAGATAGCAGCGTGACGGCGGGGTATAAAACCCTGACCCTATTAGTCGTTATATATTTGGCGTTCATTTTTGGTTAGATTTTTACATATAACCAAATTAGCAAAATGACTCCAATACTCCTATTTTTAGTATTAGCTTTTTTCTTATTATTGTCAAGCTTTATTGCGAACTAAGAATTATCCCACTTGACTTATTTGTAGAAATTGTTATGCTTACTATAGAGAGTGGATTCTTATTAGTGTTTTGGTTATGTATATATAAATACAAACCGAAATGAAAAATAAAAGACTAAAAATAAAAAGAGATCGTATTTTTAGACCTGCAATATTCTTGTTGGCGGTTTTTGGTATTCTCATAATTCTCCCTCCTGTGGCCAAAAAAGAAGCCGAAGCGGTCATTGATGCGGATTTGTATTCTCTTGGAATCGCCTCACTAGGCACTATTGAGATAAACCTCGACCCATTTGCTGGACAAGAATTGGCCGTAGTGAAAGATACTATTACTACAAACACGAATTCCCCTGCCGGATACAATCTTCTTGTGTCCACGAATTCAGCGAGTAATGAGCTAGATTTGGGAGACAGTGGTGATACTATCATCGCAGCATCCGGAACCAGCAGCGACCCTGCTGCGCTTAATACAACTGGCGCTGACTTTGGCGTTTGGGGATACGCTGTGGCCGGGCTTGGTAATTTCGACTCTTCCTATGACACTTCTGACCCTTCTGATTCATCAAAGTTTGCCGCAACGCCAACAAAGGACAACGAAGCTCTGATTCGCTCCCATTCTGGCGTTGCCACGAATGACACTACGGACATTTATTATGGGTTCAAAGCCTCGAGGAGTCTCCCGGCTGGGCAATATGAATCAACAATTCTTTACACGACCATGGCCGATGTTTCTTCATCAACTGCCGGCGAAGCAACTGCCACGGGTGGCTCGGTAGTAGTTGATTATACCGAATCTCCTACTGTCACGGTTAACACTTCACTTTCAACATCAAGGACGCTCGGAACTATTACGGTAACTGTCGGCGGACAAATCTGCACTGATCTTAGTGTTCTAAGCACCAATCCACTCAGCATCTCCTGCGAGGCGCCAGCTGATCTTGCCGCCGGAACATACGACATCATGGTGAACGTTCCACGTCTTGGTAAAAGCTATACTGTGGAGGATGGTTTCGAAGTTATACCTACGTACACCTGCGCAAAGCAATATCGCCTCCAGAATGCGGACGGCACTTATCCTAGCAGTTATACGGCAGATGGTACGGAGATCATCCAGAGAGGCGAAATCTGCTCGTATTATAAGACCGTGACAGATTATCAGCCTCTTGGAGTGGCCGACGAGATGGACGAAGACAAAACCTTTTCACTTGATCTCCCAAGGAACACTTACACACTCACTGTCGATAAAGACGGCACGTATATTGATTCCGTTTCTGGCGGTGGCACCTATCGCTGGGGACAGACGGTTAATATTTCCGCAACTCCGAAGAGTAATAATCGATTCACTTCTTGGGAGCAGCTTGTCAGTCCCGCCTATGGCACATTTGGTAACGCTAGCGCCGCCTCGACCACCTTCACTATGCCAAAATCTGACGTAACGGTGAAAGCGAACGGTGAGAAAATTCTCTATACCTGTACGAAGCGATATCGCCTCCAGAACGCAGACGGCACTTATCCTAGCAGTTACACAGCAGATGGTACGGAATCCGTTCAACAAGGCTCAACTTGTTCATACTCTAAAACCGTATCTTATTACCAAACAAAATCCACTTCGGCCGTCATGGATGGAAACAAGACTCTGTCCCTAGATTTGCCAAGAAATACTTATACTCTAACCGTAAACCGTGATACATCTTATGTTTCTGCTGCATCCGGTGCTGGCACATATCGCTGGGGACAATCTGTGTCTATTAGTGCTACGGTTACTACTAATGGTGTATTTAACGGATGGACTCAGACTGCTGGTACCGCTAGTTCATTTGGTAATGCCAATACTGCTTCCACTACATTCACTATGCCAAAATCTAATGCCACGATCAAGGCAAATGGAAAGATCAAAACTTTTACCTGCACAAAGCGATATCGCCTCCAAAATGCGGACGGTACTTATCCTTCGTCCTATGCGAGTGCTGGTACAGAAACCATAAACTATGGCGCTACATGTAGCTATACACAAACCTATTCTGGATACCAACAGCAATCTACTAGCAAAACCAACATGACAGCTAACGCTACGCTTAGTTTGGATTTGCCGAGGAATACTTATTGTATAACTGGGCTCAATAATAGTACGGACTGGTTTAGGTATACCGGAGACTATGGGTGTGATTTTCGTTGGGGGCAAACCGTTACGGTCTCTGGGGTTAACCTTGAAATGAGTGAAGTATTTGATAGCTGGGGAATTCGAGGTACGGCTCCATCTGGATGGAATGATACTGCCAATCCTAATACCTTTACTATGCCACAGGGTGGTGTCACTTTTTACGTAAACTATAAATGCGGTCTCTCTGCCAATAAAGAGGTCTTCAGTTCGACGGAAGCGGGAGAGCACGCCTTCGTCGTCAGAGGAGTTTGTCCAGGCAGATACAAAATCCTTGCTCTTGGTGCTCCAGGCGGAGATATTGATTCGGCCCATACTGGAGGTAATGGTGGACGCTCGATCGGTACTAAGAGTTTTTCAACTGAAACAGTATTGTATATTAACGTTGGTGGGGTGGGTACTTCGAATGGTTGTATAAATACTAACTCGGTCTGCTTTGGAGGAACTAATGGTGGTGGTGCTGGACATGCGACTGCATCAACCAGAGCTTCGTCCGGAGGTGGGGCCTCACATGTCTCTACGGTGAGTGGTGGCCTGAATAATGCAAATGTTAGAAATGGGATTATTATTGTTGCCGGTGGTGGAGGAGGAGTTGTATATAACGGCTCTGGCGCAAATGGTGGTCTGGGTGGCGGTGCTCAAGGGGGCAAAGGTAACTATAGTGGTTGTGATGGCGGATCGCAAACGGCGGGTGGCTCGTCTAATTGTGTTGTGGCTGGCACGGCTGGTTTTGGTGGCTCACAACTTGCGAATGGGACTACCGCTGCTGGCGGCGGTGGTGGCTGGTTTGGTGGCGGTGCTGGTGAGACCGCTGGTGGTGGTGGCTCTGGATATCTTGGTAGTGGCCTCACGGATGCAACTATGGAAAATGGCATACAAGACAACTGGGGGAGAGTTACTATTACTTACCTCGGTAACTAGCAATAAACCTAATCACTTTCCATATTAACCGCAAGCATCTTTATTAAACGCACACCGGGGTTGACAACATAATCTCCCGTGCTAATGATAGTTCTAGTCATGTCTTATCCGAAGTTTGTAGCCGTCTTCTGGGGCGCGACATGTGCTATAATAATAACAACTATAAAAAAGGTAATACTATGGCAAAAAAATCAGAAGCGGTGGCAGAAAAAACAGATAACGGCAAAAATGAAGCCTTGAAACTCGCGATTGCTCAAATCACAAAGCAATTCGGTGATGGCTCAATTATGAAACTCGGCGAAACTCCAAAAATGGATGTCGAGCTACTTCCTTCCGGCTCGCTATCTCTCGACCTAGCACTTGGCGGTGGCTATCCAAAGGGCCGCATTATCGAAATCTATGGTCCAGAATCTTCTGGTAAAACAACCCTTACTCTTCACGCAATTGCTGAAATTCAAAAGCAAGGCGGCCAAGCAGCCTTCATCGATGCTGAGCACGCACTCGATCCAGCCTATGCAAAACGCATCGGCGTCGACACAGCAAACCTTCTCATCTCTCAGCCAGACAATGGTGAACAAGCTCTCGAAATTTGTGAAACTCTCGTCCGCTCCAATGCAGTCGATCTTATCGTAGTTGACTCCGTCGCTGCCCTCGTCCCACAGGCAGAAATTGATGGCGATATGGGTGACTCCCAAATGGGTCTTCAGGCTCGCTTGATGTCTCAGGCTATGCGCAAGCTTACCGGCATCATCAGCAAATCTAAAGCCACGGTTATCTTCATTAACCAGATCCGTATGAAGATTGGTGTAATGTTTGGTAATCCAGAAACTACAACTGGTGGTAACGCTCTCAAGTTTTATGCTTCCGTTCGTCTTGATATCCGCCGCATTGGCCAAATCAAAGAAGGCGACAACGTAACTGGCAACCGCACCAAGGTTAAAGTTGTCAAAAACAAAATCGCTGCCCCATTCCGCACTGCCGAATTCGACATCATGTATAACGAAGGCATTTCTAAGACTGGCGACGTCCTTGATCTGGCTGTTCAATATGGAATTATCGACAAGGCTGGTGCCTTCCTCAAATATAATGGCGAAACTATTGGCCAAGGTCGTGAAGCCGTGAAGAAAATCTTCAAAGAAAAACCAGAATTCATGGCCGAAATCGAAGCTAAGGTCCGCGAAAAAGCCAAAGAAGCAGAAGAATAATTTATGGAACATCCAGGCGAGCTTTGGCAGGAGTATGATTTTAATGGCGAACGCATAGGGAACGGCCTTGTCCCTGGCGAATGTTATAAAACCGGCTTTAAGCTCGCCGGCGGTGCTGCGGTTATGTTATACCGTGTCCGGGATAAAGAAATTGAGTTCTTATTCCAACATCGTTCCAAATCTCTCCGTGGCAACCCAGACAAATGGGACGTTTCGGCTGGCGGCCACATCAATGTTGGCGAGTTAAAACTAGACACTATGGTCCGAGAGGCCAGAGAAGAAATCGGCGTTTTGTTGGACAAATCCAAACTCGAATTTTCGGACACCTACGTTCGTGGCGATGCGCTTATTAATCTATATTTCTACGATTGGACCAACGAGGAAGATAACTTTTCTTTTGACGACAAAGAAGTCGAGGAAGTCTTGTGGGTAAAAGAAGATGATCTCGAAACTTTTTGGCCGAAGCTAAAACCACAGATTTTGGATGATGAAGTTTTTGCCGCTGCTATGAAATACAAAATCCAGCAACTAAAAAAGTCATGGAAATAATAAGCCTAAAATCGGAAGACACTGGAAAGGCCGAGCTAAAAATCACAGATATTAAGCAGGCCGTCAAAAACCCTAACCGTGCCAATGTTTTTGTTAATAACGAATACTCGTTTTCCCTCGATATCGCTCAACTCGTCGACGAAAAACTCAAAATTGGCACGGTTCTCACTGCCGAAAAATTAAATGAGTTAAAAGATAAATCCGAATACGGAAAACTTTATCAACGTACGCTCGAATGGGTTCTCACTCGCCCACATTCAATCAAAGAAACCAAAGACTATTTATTTAAAAAAGAGGTGCGCTCCGAAAGGAACATCTCGCGTTTTCGGGACGAGATTCTTGAGCGACTAATTTCAAAAGGCCACCTTGATGACAAGCGCTTCGCCGAGTACTACGTCGAAAATCGTTTTGTTTCGAAAGGAATTTCTAAGAAACGTATGCGCATGGAACTAATGAAAAAGGGGATTAAAAGCGAAATAATTGACGAGGTATTGAATTCTAGCGCACGTAATGACGAGGCGGAAATCAAAAAAATCATCGCCAAAAAACGTAATAAATATGACGATGAGAAGCTAATTAATTATCTTGTTCGTCAGGGTTTTGGTTTTGAGCTGGCGCGTACTCTGGTTCAGGATCCGGATTCTTACGGAACGGATTAACAAAATTTGGGATAAAATCTTCGTGCTCTAGGCGCTCTTTGATTTTCTTTTCTTCGTCCTTCACGATGACTTTGTAGTCATTGATCTCGACGATTTCGGAACGTGGAATTGTCAATTCGGAATCGAAAAATGATTTGAGTGCTGGGCGTTGGACGATGAGCTGTTGAATAACGAAATCGTTTTCTGTGCAGGTAAAGCCAGAGACCTTGCCAAGCCTAGATTTCTTTTTAGTTTCAACTTTGAGACCAATTAAATCGAACTTGAGTTTCAAGACCTTTGCAATCTTCACGACGTCATCTTCGGAAACGATTTCATCGATAGAATCAATGACCATTCCATATTGAGAAAATTCGCGCACGCTCTTGATGTCGAGGACATGTTCATCTTTTCCGTCGACGAGTGGGCCATGTACGAGAAAGCCAAGAATCTTCAAATCATCTGGGTCAATAATCGCCTTGCGCGTCCACGCAACTGGACCGCCGGCCTGCAAGCTTAAGACTGGTGTTTCAATTAACTTCGACCCATTGATTAACATAACCTAATTATATCACAAGTGGCACTTGTCTATCTCTGGAAAAAATGCCTCAAAAATGTTATAATTTTCATTACATGAATCCTGAGAAAATCCGAAATTTTTGCATTATTGCTCATATCGATCACGGCAAGTCCACCCTCGCAGATCGCATGATGGAAATAACTGGCACCGTAGAGAAGCGCGAAATGAAAGCGCAGCTTCTTGATTCAATGGAACTTGAACGCGAAAAAGGTATCACAATCAAACTCACTCCAGTCACGATGAACTGGAAGGGCTATATGCTAAATCTTATTGACACCCCGGGACACGTCGATTTTTCTTATGAAGTCTCGCGAAGCCTTCAGGCAGTTGAAACGGCTGTGCTCGTAGTTGATGCTACGCAAGGTATTCAGGCTCAGACCTTGGCCAACGTTTATCTTGCCATTGAGCAAAATCTCGAGATTATTCCAGTTATCAATAAAATCGATCTTCCGGCTGCGGATGTTGAAAAAGTTTCTGCCGAAATAATTAATCTTCTTGGCTGCAAAAAAGAGGACATCATCGGTGTCTCCGCCAAAACAGGGCTTAACGTGGACCAAGTCCTAGACAAAATTGTTGAGAAAGGGCCATCAGCAGGAAAGCAACATCCGGAGCTTTCAGCGGATGACACAGAACCAACTCGTGCCCTTATCTTTGACTCCTATTTCGATGATTATCGCGGCGTTGTTCTTTACGTGCGCGTTGTTGATGGAACAATTCCAAAGAATTCTGAAATCCACATGATGGCAAACCATAACAATGGTCTCGCTCTTGAAGTAGGGAAACTCACTCCAAAAATGTCGCCAAAAGACGACCTAAAAGAAGGTGAAATCGGCTACATCGTCACCAACCTCAAAACCACTCGCGAAGCAAAAGTTGGAGATACCGTTACGCTCGCCAAAAAGCAAGCCACCGACCCACTTCCGGGCTACAAGGAAGTCTTGCCTTTTGTCTATGCTGGTTTCTTCCCAGTCTCAAACGATCAATACAAAGACTTAAAAGAAGCAATCGAAAAACTTGCCCTCTCCGACTCAGCACTAAGATTTGAACCAGAAAATTCCCCAGTTTTGGGATTTGGTCTTCGTATTGGTTTTCTTGGGCTGCTCCACATGGACATCATCAGGGAACGTCTCGAACGTGAGTTTAAACTAGATTTAATTGTCACGAACCCATCGACCAACTATCACGTCGTCCTAAACAATAATGAAGAAATCGAAATTAAATCTGCTGCCGACCTTCCGGATATTTCTGAGGTTAAGGAAATCAAAGAGCCGTGGGTCAAGGGCGAGATTATTTTGCCATCAAATATGATTGGAAACGTCCTAAATCTAATCAATGAAAAGCGCGGACATCAAACCAACCTCAGCTATATCGAAGATCGCGCCGTGATTGACTTTGAAGCTCCAATGGCCAACTTGTTGACTGACTTTTATGATCAATTGAAATCCGCAACCTCCGGCTACGCCTCGTTTAACTACGAGCTTAGCGGGTACCATACCGAAGACCTCGTTCGCGTCGACTTCCTTATCGCTGGCAACAAGATGGATGCACTTTCAATCATGTGTCATAAAACCGAAGCTGACAAAATCGGTAGGGAAACAACGAAGAAATTGAAGGAAGTTATTCCCCGTCAAAATTTCGAAGTTGCTATCCAGGCTGCTGTTGGTGCCCGTATCATCTCTCGAGAAACTATCGGTGCGTATCGCAAAGATGTGACAGTAAAAATCCATACTGGCGACCGCGATCGCAAAGCTAAACTTCTTGAAAAACAGAAACGCGGTAAGGCACGCTTGAAGCGTTTTGGAAAAATCGACATCCCGTCAGACGCATTCACCGTCATGTTAAAACGCGACTAATTTGCTATAATAAAAATATGAAGAAAATCGCACTTGGTTTTTCAATCATCTTGGCATTTATGCCACTAACAGCTCTCGCTCTAACTAGTGATCAAGAGGCGGTTATTTCTGGAGAATGCGATACAATCCGTGAGACGTTGAAAATGATTCAGCGCGCCGATTCAAAAGTTCGCACCCACCTTGGCGCCTATTATGAAAACATTCTTAACAAGTTTATGAAGCCACTAAACAACCGTCTTGTTGAAACGAATATTCCAAGCAACGAATTGATTAATGCTCAGGTTAATCTCAAAAACGCCAAAGATAAATTTTCCGAAGATTTCATCGTCTACCAAAGAATCCTTGGTGACGAATTGATTCAAATCGACTGCCGCAATAATCCTAAAGGTTTTTATGATAAACTCGTCGAAGTACGACAAGCTCGCGCTATCGTCCGAGATGATGTTCAAAAAACCAACGCTCTAATTTATGAATATCGTAATTCGGTTGCGAGAATGATGGAGGGTCTAAATGACTAAAGGCGGACGAAACTTGTTGATTCTTGGAGCTGCCGCGGTTGCTATTTCTGTTGCTGCGACTGGAGCAAGCCTCCTTATCTACCATAATTCCGGCGACATTTATCTCGATCGCTCCCGACCAGGCTTTTTGCCAGACGAAGAGGAAATTGAAGAAGAGGAAACTAAGCGCGAAAACTCCTACGAGTTTAGCAGTGAGGGTGAGATTAATAAATCCGTTATGAAAGAATATTTGGAAAAACTTGATCAAGAAATCCAGGGAATCAAGGCTGTCGAAAAGCCGTATAGCGATGATGCCCTCTACGATTCAGTCTTTGGGCTTTAGTCTTTGAATGTTTCCCTGGCGAAGTTGTCATTTTCGCCGGTTAAAATCATAAGGATGAGGTAACCGTTGTCGCGGTACTCGTTGAGTTTTGTCGCAAGTGCGTCGTTCATTTCTGCGGGTTCAGCAATCTCCGGATTCTCGAGCTCCTTGATTAAATCTTCTGGGGTTAAAATTGGGAGCTCAGGATTCTCGCGCGTCAAAAATGTTGGTAGCCAAAACAACTTCTTTACTTTATCGAACGTATTCTTGTACATGTGACGGACTTCGAGTTGGCGCATATTTTGAAGCGGTTGATAAGCAACCACTACGCCATTTAGTCCCAGTCTTTCGGACTCTTCGAGCGCAATATTAATTACAGTTTCGACTTCTTCTGGGTGGTGGGCATAATCAGAATAAACATTCTTCGCAACTTTTTCAAAACGACGACCGACTCCTGGAAACTCATTGATGACCGCAATAATTTCCTCTTCAGAAAGTTCCGGCATTAAAATTTTGAATGCACGAAGCGCAAGTGTCGCATCGAAGCGGCGAGCTTCGCCTACGAGTGTGATACGTTTGTCCGATTCCCCGCCTTCGATTACGATTTCTGATTGCGCCCTAAACTGATCAAACGCTGCATGATAATCCTCGCGAGTAGGATAAATATCGGCATGGTCATAAGTTTCAGATGGAATTACTGAAATATATGGATGGAAATGTAGAAAGTTACGGTCAAATTCATCGGCTTCGTAGATAAAATACTTATCTCCCGCTTTATACGAGCCAGCCGGCGCAAACTTCAAAGTTGAGCCAACAATGTGTGCAGCAGGAAGACCAAATTTTTGGCCCAGGAAAACCAGAAGAGCGGTGGTAGTAGTTTTGCCATGAGTTCCGGCAACTGCAATCATTTTCATTCCCGCTTCCTTTAGAATGTATGCAATCAACTCATCACGTTTTGAAATCTTAATTCCAAGTTGCTTTGCGGCCAAGTATTCCGGGTTGTCACTCTTAATTGCGGATGAATGGACATACCAATCCACGTCGCCAAGTTCTTCTAGGAAGGTTCCGTCTTGTGGACCGATTTTTACCTTGATATTTCGTTTCTCGAGTTCTGGCATCATGTCACCATCAGAGGCAAGGTCTGATCCCACAACTTCAATACCAGCGTCGCTCGCCATTAATGCTAGTGGCCCCATCCCCTTTCCAGATATACCAGAGATATATATTTTCATGATATAATTTTACCATGAAAATCACCTCAGAAGAAGGGATGCTCGAGTTTGGGCGTGAGTTTGCAAAAAAGCTGCATGTTCCTGCGGTTATTGAGCTTGTTGGTGACGTTGGTGCCGGCAAGACTACTTTTGTGCGTGGTCTCGCCGAAGGTCTCGGCGTAAAAGAACCAGTCACTAGCCCGAGCTTCATGATTTTGAAAGAATACGCTTTTGATGGCGGCATTCTTATTCATTACGATTTTTATCGCTTGCAAGATCCTGATCTTATGCTCGGGGATTTGGAAGAATCTTTGAATGACCCATCCGCTATCGTCTTGGTTGAGTGGGCCGATTCGGTTGCTGGCATTCTGCCCGAAGACCGCATTCGCATTGAGATTAAATATTTAGACGACGGAGGTAGGGAAATAATACTATGAAAATGTACTTAGACACTTCTAGCCCAGTCACAATTCTAAAATTGGATGACAAAGAATATACCTGGGAGTCCGGCCGTGATCTCGCCGAGAAACTTCACGGATTCCTACGTGACAAGCTCGCCGAAAACGGAGCCACTTGGCAAGACATCGAAGAAATAACTTTTATGTCTGGTCCAGGCTCATTTACTGGTCTCCGTATTGGCGCCGCTGTTGTTAATTCCCTTGCTCACGAACTTCAGATTCCGCTTTATAATCACAAAGGCGAAAAAGTTCAAATTATCTTGCCAGACTATGGCCGCGCCGCCAACATTACTGCCCCGAAAAAATAACTCAAAAAGGAGGATTCCGTGAAAAGTAAAACCAATTTTGTTTGCCAACAATGCGGCACAACCTCTGCGAAATGGCTTGGCCAATGCCCGAATTGCAAGGCATGGAATTCCTTTATTGAACAAATTGCCGAAACCGAAACGGAGAAAAAATCCGCCCTCGAAAAAGGGAAGCTTTCTGGTAAAAAGCTCGCATACGAAAATATCAAGTCTATTTCCCCATCGGATACCAAAGAGCGCTTGAAAACCGAATTTAAAGATCTGAACACAGTTCTTGGTGGCGGTATTCTTGCAGGCTCCGTAAACCTTCTCGCTGGTCAGCCAGGAATCGGAAAATCTACTCTTCTTATGCAAATCTGCGCCGAGGTCGCCAAAACCAAAAAAGTACTCTATATATCCGGTGAGGAATCGGCCGGGCAAGTTAAGTTGCGCGCCGAACGTCTCGGCGCCGATGCCGACAATCTTAACTTCGCTAGCAGTACTTCCGGAAATGACATTGCGAAAACTATTGAGTCTGCAGAATTTGATCTTGTGATTGTCGACTCGATCCAGACTCTTGCTATGGATGAAATATCATCCGCGCCGGGCACCGTTTCCCAAGTTACGAACTGCGGCAACCTTATTATTCGTGCCGCCAAAGCTACGGATACTGCCGTTGTGATTGTTGGTCATGTCACAAAAGATGGAACCTTGGCTGGGCCAAAAACCTTGGAGCATCTTGTCGACGTAGTTCTCAATTTTGAAGGCGACCGCTATGGTGGATTCAAAACGGTGCGTGCCGTCAAGAATCGCTTCGGTGGAACTAATGAAGTCGCAATTTTCGAGATGAACGAGAAAGGTCTGAAAGAGGTCCAAAACCCTTCTGCTGCTTTGCTTGCTGAACGCCAAAATACGGATGGATCGATTATTCTTGCAACTATGGAGGGGAACCGTCCGATTCTCGTTGAGATTCAGGCTCTTGCCACTACAACTACTTTCGGTTATCCGAAACGTACTGCTTCTGGGTTTGATCTCAACCGTCTCAATCTTTTGATTGCCGTCATTGAGCGCCGCACCAAACTAAAACTAAATGACAAAGATATATTTATTAACGTTGTCGGTGGAATGAAGTTAAATGATTCTGCGGCAGATCTTGCTGTCTGTCTCGCCATCGCTTCGGCCGTAGCTAAGCGCAAACTGGACGATAGCTATGTTGTCTTTGGTGAAGTCGGTCTCGGCGGAGAAATCCGCTCCGCGTTCCGTGCAGACCAGCGCATCGCTGAGGCCAAAAAACTTGGTTTTACCCATGCTATCGCTCCAGCTGCCACGAAAGACAAGTTTGTTATTCCGGTCAAAGACCTCCGTGAAACCTTGATAAAATACGTCAAATAGATTAAGCTTAAGGTAATATCTTTTAGTGCGGTAATGGAAAGGAAAAACGCATGAATAATAAGCCAATTAAAACTGCAACTACTGCCGGCCTCCTCGGTATCTTCCTGGGCGCGTTTGGCGCGGGCGACTGGTATCTATCTAGTGGCGGAAACACCAGTGCAGAACATAAGAAGAAAGCAATCATCCACGTTATTCTTGCCGGTGTCGGTATTGCAATGGAAATTGTCTCTTCAATTATCGTTGCAAACTCAACAAGATCACTTGCCAGCTTCATTGGTGCAGTTACCTCTCCAACCGCCGCAATTAGTGGAA